>OCAA01001152.1_pt1 | contig 15553 bp, 18 predicted proteins | sample 1538241 | NCBI WGS metagenome assembly OCAA01 (sample SAMEA2580241, study PRJEB22360) | human gut metagenome | biome: human gut; feature: human-associated habitat; material: faeces | place: Denmark | collected 2008/2010
TTTCTTTTACGGTTCTTTTGGGGCACTATAATTTTCTTTTTAACGCATTAGTAACGACGTATATAAAAAATGGCTAATTTATTAGCATTCCCTATGCTAAAAATTTTATACTTTCCTAAACGTTAAAAAAAGCAGAGTTATAATAACTCTGCTTTCTTATTATCTTTTACTGCTACTTATCTAAGTTTAAGCTAATTAATAATGCTTTGTCCACTTTTTTCATATCAACATCTGTCATATGTCCAATTTTTTCTTTCAGTCTCTTTTTATCAAGAGTCCTTATTTGTTCTAATAACACTACTGAATCTCTGTTTAATCCATATTCGACTGAAGAAATCTCCACATGAGTTGGAAGTTTAGCCTTATTAATTTGTGAAGTTATTGCTGATACAATAACAGTAGGACTATATTTATTTCCTATGTCATTTTGTATTATAATAACTGGCCTAATTCCACCTTGCTCTGAGCCTATAACTGGACTTAAGTCTGCATAAAAAATATCCCCTCTTTTTACTACCATAGTCGCCATTTAAATTCTCACACTCCGCAAAGCCATTTCTCATATTCGCAAATATCGTCAAATTTATATTGTACATTTCCCTTTGAGAAATCAATAGCCCCTGAAAGTTCTAAATTAATTTGTGACATTTCTTCATATCCCATTCTCATTAATTCAAGAAACTCTCCCTCATATTTCTTCTCATCATATCTTATTAAATTTTCTTTAATATATTTCCTATTTTTTTTATGAAAATTTCCATTTATTTTTATAAAAATTTGATTTTCCAATTTATCTGACATACTTGTCCTCCTAAGAGTACATAATTTTATCCCTTAGAAAATTATATTTCAATTTATGCTAATCTGTAAATAGGAAACGATATTATTTTTAAATTTTTACCTTTTTTGTATATTTTTCAGAAAATATTACTCTTTTTCTAAAATTTTTGTCTAATTAATTCATTATTTCAAAATAAATTACAACAAGATTTATGTACTCCCCTGTGGAAAGTATTATCAATATATAATTCGACTTTTATTACTATAACCTGGCTTATTTTAATTTTATTACCTTAATTATTTTTTCTCTTAATTATGTATGTTTATTAATTGATTTAATATTGTCACTTCTTTTGTAAACTTCTTTTGTAAACTTCTTTTTTAATACTTATTGCTTTTTGTAACAAGGAGGCCAAACTTCATTTGTTTATCTATATAAACTTAAGCCTTATAGTTAATTACTTTATATTCTATATCATAATAAGGTATCATCTATTTTTTCTACCTCTTCAAACTTTTCATAAATTATCTTTAAAACACATTTATCTTGTCTATCATAAACTACAATTCCTATTGGTACTCTATTCTTTTTATCAATAAAGATAGTAGCTTTATTAAAATATATATTATTTAAAAATAATTCCACATCAGCCTTTATATATATAGTATCTCCCCATTCTTCTTGACCCTCAGATATACTTCCTTCCTTTATAGGATATGCTAAAATATTATTAATAAAAGCTAATGGATGTACTATATCCATATCTTGACCTAATTCATATTCATTATTATTAATAGTATCTTTAACATATATCTTTTCATCTTTATATACCTTCGTTACCTCATCACCAAATTCTACCCTCACCCCCTTATCTGCAGAATACCATTGTTTAGTTTCCTCTGTTTCTTCTCCTTTATCATTTTTCATAACATATTGTACTTTAGCTTCATATGCCTTAATATTCTTTAATCCTTCAATGATGTCTTCATTTGAAGGCATTAAAATACCTCTGAAAAAAATGATAAATAAGATAGATATAAACGGAACTACCAATAATAATATAATAATTATTTTCTTTTTCATCTTTCCTCCCAAATTGCCTGCTTTATTATACTATTATTATGCAACTTGGGTTTTTATTCATAATTTAACTTATAGAGTTCCCATAACAAATGGAATACTTTCTATTAAGTCTCTTGCTATAATAGAATATCTATCTCTGGCAGAGTATTCTGCTGCCAATCCATGAATGTATGCTCCTAATAATGTCGCATCCATATTACTATATCCTTGGGCAACCAGTGCAGTTATTATACCTGTCAATGTATCCCCCATTCCTCCTGAGGCCATCTTACTATTTCCTGTTTTATTAATAAAAACATTTTTTCCATCAGTAATAACTGTATTATATCCTTTTAAAAGAACTATACACTTATACTGCTTTGCAAAAGCCCTAGAACATTCTATCCTGTTTTTCTCTACATATGAAATATCTTTTCCTATTAATCTAGCCATTTCACCTGGATGTGGTGTAAGAATTACCTTATCTTTAACTGCGCATAAGCACTTCTTATTTTTACTTAGTAAGTTTATACCACCAGCATCAATTATTATTGATGAAGGACTATCTATTATTATTTCTTCTAAAAGCTTCATAGACTCTTCATCTTCCTTAATTCCTGGACCAAAAGCAACTGCATCTGCCTTACTAAGTAAATATTTAACCTTTTCATTATCTTCAAAAGTAGCTAACATTCCCTCAACTAAGCTTCCACTAAGTAGTTTTCTACCTTCACTAGATGTTATTAATGTGGTAAGTCCTGCACCACTTCGAATACATGATTCAGTAGCTAACCTTGCTGCTCCTAGACACCCTATGCTTCCTGCCACTAAAACTGCCCTGCCATAATTGCCCTTATGACCATAGATTTTTCTCTTTATTAATTTATTTCTATAGCTCTCTCTACTTAATGCATAAATATTCTCATTATTTGCTTGCTTAACATTTTCAGGAATACCTATTTGTATTACTTTAAGATCCCCTAGATACTCTAAAGCACTATACTCTATAAATCCTTTTTTTATTACTTCCACTGTATATGTAATATGTGCCTTCACAGCACTTCCTAAAGGCCTTCCACTATCTGCATCTAGCCCTGACGGAACATCTACAGCTATGATTTTTTTATTGCTATTATTTATAATGTCTATTATTTTAAAGTAAAAATCATTTAGCTTTCTATCTAAGCCAATACCAAAGATTGAATCTATAACTATTGGAAAATCTTCAATTAAGTGCTGTATTTCATCTAATTTGTCTATATCATCTATAATCATCATATTTACCTTAAGACTTTTCAATATATTAAAATTAACCTGAAATTCTTCAGTAGGATTTTTTCTAGGTTTAAGCAAAATAAAAAGTACATCCTTATTATCAAAAATAAGCTTTCTTCCTATAGCTAATCCATCAGCACCATTATTTCCATTACCACAAAATATAATATACCTATTTCCCAATGTCCTTATATTTCTAAATATTTGCTCAGCAGCATTTTCCATAAGTATTATTCCAGGCATATTATATTCATCAATGGTTTGTTTATCTATATTGCTACAATTTTTTTTAGACATTATGTACATATTTATTCCTCCACAATTACAAAAGCTATAGCATTGCTTTTATTATGAGATATAGAAACATTTATGTTTAATGCTCTACCACCAGTTTTCTCTCTAGCTTTTTTAGAAATGTTAACTATAGGTTTTCCTAATTGATCTCTTAATATTTCAAAATCTTGAAGGCTGTAACCTCTAAATCCTGTTCCTAAAGCTTTGCTAAGTGCTTCTTTAGCTGCAAAATTTCCTGCTATTGTTTCTACTCTCATTCCTTTTGCTTTAAAAAGCTCTATTTCCTTTTCAGTAAATGCTTTGTTTAAAAAGCTAGGTGTTCTTTCAATTGCTGCCTTAATCCTATCTATTTCTATTATATCTGTACCAATTCCTATTATCATAAGCTGCCTCCACCTACGCTATCTTCTTTAATTAAAATCACTTACATATTCATCAACATATTCTCCTATTACGTCTATTAAATGTATTGGAGAAACATTATTTTTTGATACTAAATCAAATAATTTCTTAACCTTTTCCTTATGGGTAGAAATGTAATTTACACTATCTCTTTCTATTTTAACCAATTCCCCATCTATAATGTCTTGTCTTTCTACTTCTATACCATATGCTTGTCTACCTTTAAAATCCCCCAAAATCATTCTATAGAAATAATTCATCTTACAATCCTCTTTTTCCACTGTGATATCAAAACATTCTTTTACAACCAAAGTTATCTCCCCCTTAACATAACTTCCATACATAAAAGATAACACATTAACGTATTAAAATGTGTCAAAGATTGTTCTGTAAAGAAATAAATTTTTCTTTTATTTTCTACATTATACTTTATTTTTTACTTTTTTACCCATATTATTATTTAATAATATCTTATTATCATTTCTCTTAAAAATAAACGTTGTCGATAATAAGTTCTTTTGGTGGTTATTGGAGATTTTAAGATTTTTTTGTAAAAAACAAAGTCTCATAATTATATGCATACACTTAAAGAAAACGTATACCTAGTTATTGCATAAAATATGAGACTTTCACCATTCTTCTGAAATTTTATTGTAATGTGACAACCATTACAAGAAATTTATATAAGATATTATTGTTCATTGCCTATGGCATCAGAACTTTCTTTATCCACTCTCCTATTTCCTACAAACTTGAAGTCCTCCGCAACAACTTCTGCTATGTATTTCTTATTTCCTTCCTTATCCTCATAGCTTCCTGTACGAAGTCTTCCACTTAAACTTATGTAGCTTCCTTTAGTCATATACTTACATATAACTTCTGCTTTTCTTCCCCATATAGTAACTGGAATAAGATCAGCCTTTCTTGTTCCATCTGCAGATTTAAAATTCCTATCAACGGCAATTATAAATCTTGTGAAGCTTTTTTCCCCATTTTCAATTGTTTTTAGTTCAGGGTCCTTGATAAGCTTACCTAATAACACAATTTTATTCATGTATAACACCTCCTGAATACTTTATCTAACATTATAACCACTAATTTCTCTTTTATTCATTAGTAAAAAATCTTTATATAAATATATAAAAAACTTCTCATAATTTATGAGAAGTTTTTTATACAAATTTCTTATCTAATATCTAACTGGTCTTTTCTTATACCTAATACTGAGTTTATTTCTCCACCTATTATTATAATTATGGAGCTTATATATAGCCATGTCATTAAAACAAAAATTGTTGCTAAACTCCCATATATCCGTGAGTAATTTGCAAAATTATTGACATAAAACGAAAAGGCTAGTGAAACTGTTATCCATCCTAACGTTACAAAAACAGCTCCTGGTATAGCTTCACTCCAATCAGTTCTCTTAGAAGGTGTATATCTATATATTGCAGCAAATATAATTATCATTACCACTATAACAATAGAGTATCTTAATAAGTTCCATAGCTTATGAATAAAATCATTATATGGAATATATCTTAATATATATTTGCTTAAGACATCACCAAATACTAATGTTGCCAAAGTGAGCATAATTGTAAAGGCTAATGCTATAGTACATATTATTGCAATTATACTTCTTCTTATAAAAGATCTATTTTCTTTAATATTATATGCCTTATTAACACCTTTTAAAATTGCCCTAAATGCTGAAGATGCAGACCATATGGTCAATGCAGCAGAAGCCCCCAGTAATCCTCCATGTTGTTTCTCAACAACCTCAATTATTACGGCTGAAGTAAGTTCCACCACATTAGTTGGAAGTACAGTCCTTAATCCATCTAATATTTGCATAGAATCTAAATTGCTATATCCAATTAAAGTCATAACAAATATTAAAAAAGGAAAAAACGATAAAACTAAATAATAAGCTAATTGGGCTCCTAAAGCAAAAATATCATCATTGTTTACTTTAACTATAAAATATACTATAAAGTCAAAAAACGATTTTTTCTTTTTAACTCCTTCTTTCTTCATTACATCACCACTACTTTTTTCTCTTTAATATAGATAATATTTATTATATATTTTAATTGATTATTTTACCATGATTCAACTTTCCAAGCTGGTGGTAGCATATCTTTATACTTTTTACTTAGGTACCTACTATCTACTAATAAAATACTACCTTTATCCTTTTCAGTCCTAATAACTCTTCCTGCACATTGCAAAATTTTATTTATTCCCGGATAAGTATATGCATAATCAAATCCTCTTTCAGCAAAATAATTTGCTATTATATCATTTTCTATAGATATTTTAGGAAAGCCCACTCCTACTATAACAGCTCCAATTAATCTTTTTCCTGGAAGGTCTACCCCTTCTGAAAACATGCCACCTACAACTACAAATGCCAATACCTTAGAATTCTCCATAAAGTTTGCCAGAAATTCTTCCTTATCTACTTCATTTATATTTTCTTTTTGTATTAATATATCTTCATCACTATATATTTTTTGGTAGATTTCAGCTACTTTTTTTAGATACTCAAAAGACGGTAAGAAAACTATGTGATTACCAGGATTTTTTTCTTTAAATTTATAGATTAGTTCACATAAATTAGGTATATTATTTTCTCTCATGGTATACTTCATATTTAAAGGAGAAATAAATGTTTTTAAGTTTTCTTTCTTAAAAGGTGAATCTAACCTCAACCTATAACTTTTCTCATCTCCACCTAATAAATCTATATAATATTTCATAGGCCATAAAGTGGCTGAAAATAATATTGTTGCATATGAAGAACTTATTATCTCCTTAATATTATCTGATGGATCAATACAAAATATCTTAACTTTTAAATCATTTTTTAATTTCTCTATTATTGTAGTATATTTATCTGAATACAATTCATTTATACTAACAAAGCTTCTACATTTAAAATAAAAGTCCATTACTTCATCATATCCTTCAGTCCCTTTTCCTTTTACCAAATACTCATCAGCTTCCTTTATAAACAATTTCATCGCCTTAATGAGTTCTTTATACTGAATATTATGATATGTTATCCTTAAGCTTTTTTCTTCAAGCTCCCTTCTTATTTCTATAAGCTCCTTATTTATTAAATTAGATGCCTTATAAAGAGCTGGAACTTTACCTTTTAAAATCTTATTTATTTTTATTACATCACTCTTAAAGATCTCTGCACTATACATTGCTCTAGCCCTATCAATTAAGTTATGACATTCATCCACCAATATAACATTACTTTTATTATCTTCCTGAAAAATTCTTTTTAATCTTACTCTATTATCAAATGCATAATTATAATCACATATTACTCCATGACACCATTCTGTCAAATCTAATGACAATTCAAAAGGGCACACTTGATATTTTTCACTATATTTTCTTATTACATCTCTTGATATCATATTTTCATGTCTTATTATATCTTCAATAGCATTATCTACCTTAGAAAAATAGTCTTTTGCAAATTTACAATCGTCACCATTACATTTTACTTCATCATTTAAACAAGATTTTTCCTTTGCTGTTATGCTTACTACCTTTATCTTTAAACCATTTTTTATTAACATAGCATATGCTTCTTCTGCAACTACTCTCGTAATGGTCTTAGAGGTTAAATAAACTATTCTCTCTCCCATATTGTTTGCCAAGCCCTTTATTGCCGGAAATATTGTTGATATTGTTTTTCCTATACCTGTAGGTGCTTGAGCAAATAGTACTCCATTATTCCTAATGGTATTATAACAAGTTACTGCTAACTCTCTTTGCCCCTTTCGATAAGTTGGAAAAGGAAATTCCATTTCTTCTATACTTTTATTACGTTCTTCCATCAAGGCTATTTTTAAAAGAACAGCCTTCATATATCTCTCCACTAACTCTGAAACAAAAGCTTCTAATTCTGTAAGTATAAATTCCTTTTCAAAGCTTTTCACTTCATCTGTATTTAAGTCATAATAGCTTAAACGTATTCTTATCTTTTTTAAATTATTTTCTTTACAATATATATATCCATAAAATTTTCCTTGAGCCCAGTGAAGTTCATTATAATCTTCTTCTATATATATCAAGCTTTTATATGTAGATTTTATTTCTTCTATTATGACATTATTACTTTCTTTTATAATTCCATCAGTACGTCCTTCAATTATCAGTTCAATATTGTCTCTAATGAATCCCCATTGAAGCTTTACTTCTTTTTGATAATCTTCATAAATATTTTCATTATCTTTTTGAAGCTTTCCATGAGCTATAGTTCCTTCCATAGCCCTTCCTATGGACATAAATCTATCATCAAGGCTACCACTCTTTAAAACATATTCAACTATGCCTCTTACAGATTCTTTTATCACTATTTTTTGCTCCATAATCTCTGCCTTCCTAAACCTTAAAATAATTACTTATATAATAATATTATATTTTTTAGTAATCTCCTTCTAGTATCTCCTTTTTAAACATAAAAAAAGACTACTATAAATATATATGTAGTCTTTTATGAATGGTACTCATTTACTATCTTTTGTACTAGCTTCTTTATAGCACTTGCTTGAGCTATTAATGAAATAACCACTACGAAAGTCCTTATGCTATTTTCATCTTTTTCATTTAGGTTAAGGTCTCTTATAATGTTATTTAACTTTTCTTCATCTACAATATCATCTGCGATACCTTCTCTTATGCTCTGACTTTGTGTCTCTGAAAATATCTTGTAAGCAGTTTCCCAAGATATTATATCATCTGATCTGTCATTAATCTCATTGAAAGCTAAACTAAATACCTTTTTAATCTCTTCAGTAGTAAGTATTGGTCTCATGTAACTTAATAGTACTAACTGAACTAAATGTATCTTGGTATAGCCTCTCTTCTTACCGTCTTCTGGCTTACTTATTACTTCACTTTTTATATAGTTCTGCACTATGTTGTTAGTATACTTATCATCTGTAAACTTATCATTCAAGAAATCAATAACTTGAGATAAAAAAAGATCATACTTAGGTAAATCATCGTAAGGTATCATTGTGTTGTCTGCCATTTGATCCGCTACTTGCTGTATATAATCCATATCCATCTTTTTCACCACGCATCTTCACCTATCTTTCTCTCTATTACTATCTCCATTATATAGTAAATATAAACTTATTACAAGTTTATTTATCTATCTAATAAGTTTTTCCACTCTTTTTAATATTTATATCAATATTTGATTATTATTTCAATTTCCAATTTATTATTGATTTTTTTTTATTTATTATTGATATTTCATTAATAAACTTTTACAATTTATGTATAAACATGTGAAAAACCTGTTTTTACATTATTTTCTTATTTTATAATTTATTTTTTAATAATTTTAAATCATTCATCTAATATATCCATCACTTCAGTATACAAGCCACTTTTGTCTTAAAAAATTTAGCTATTTATTTTGAAAAATAAACTTGACTTTTCAAATATATGGTAGTATAGTTTATTAGTGAGTAAAAAATATCAATTTTTTTCTATAATTTAATATTTTTTATATTAATTATATTGACTTTATATTACATACTTGGTAAGATAAATCTACGAAATGTCGAAACTTGTTTTAGGAGGAATTTATAAATGAAATCAACTGGAGTTGTTAGAAGAGTAGACGAACTAGGAAGAATAGTTATTCCAATAGAATTAAGAAGAACTTTAGATATAGCAGAAAAAGATGCTTTAGAAATATACGTAGACGGAGAACAAATCATATTAAAGAAATATGAACCTGCTTGTATCTTCTGTGGAGATGCTAGAGACGTAGTTAACTACAAAGGTAAAAACATCTGCAAAAACTGCTTAAACGAATTAAAGACAGATAACAAATAATTATACATAAAAAAGCTAGTGAAATTCACTAGCTTTTTACTTTATAAATCTATTGCACTCTTATATACTTCTTTTTTAGGAATGTTTCTCATCTTAGCAACCGTCTTGATTGCTTCTTTCTTATCCATACCTTTATTTATTAAATCCTTAAGATGCTCCTCCACTGTAAGTGCACTAAACTCTTCTTCTAGTTCTGCTTTTATTTCACTTTCGCTTTTTCCAGCTAGAACTAATACAAATTCTCCTCTTGGTTTATTTTCTAGAAAATTATTATATGCATCTTCTAAAGTGCCTCTAAAGATATCTTCATGTAATTTTGTAAGTTCTCTGCATACTGCAATACTTCTATTACCTAAAGAATTCTTTAAAAAGCTTAACGTATCTAATAACCTATGTGGTGACTCATAAAATATTAATGTTTCTTTTTTATCTTTAATTTCCTCAACAAGAACCTTTCTATCTTTAGTTTCCCTTGGTATAAATCCCCTAAAAACAAACCTTGTAGTGTCTAGTCCTGAATATACAAGGGCCGTTGTAAATGCTGTTGCTCCTGGAAGAACCTCAAAATCTATATTGTTTTCAATACATTTACTTACTATTACACTACCTGGATCTGATATTCCTGGAGTACCAGCATCAGTAACTAATGCTATACTTATTCCATCTTCTAATTTACTTATTATTTGTTCACTTTTTCCTTGTTCATTATGCTGATGGTAACTAAAAAGGGGTTTTTTAATTTCAAAGTGATTTAAAAGCTTTAAACTTTGTCTTGTATCTTCTGCTGCAATTTCATCTACACTCTTTAGAACTTCTAAAGCTCTTAAAGTAATGTCCTTTAAGTTCCCAATTGGTGTTGGAACTAAATATAATTTACCTTTACTCATATTATTTCACCCTTCCATATATCTCATCTATTTCTCTACTGAAGTTTCCTTCTTCATCATAAACATATAAAGGCTTTTCCCATTTTAAAAATGCGCCTCCGTCTCTCTGACCTTCCACCAATACAATATTGGGTGCCTTATTTACATTAGGCTGTACCATTTTTACTCTCTTTGGCTCAATATTATATTTTCTCATTAAGCCAAATATATCTGCTAATCTTTCTGGTCTATGTACAATAAACATTCTTCCGTTATCTTTAAGCAACCTTCTAGCTGCAGCAATTACATCTTCTAAATTACAAAGAATTTCATGTCTAGCAATTGCTAACTTATCATTTGGATTTACTATACCGGCATTATTTAACTTATACGGTGGATTTACCGTCAATACATCAAACCTTCCTAACTCCTTCACAAGGTTTTTATCCTTTAAATCAGCACATTTAAATTTAACTATATCTTCTGTTCCGTTAAGTTTTGAACTTCTTCTTGCCATTTCTTCCATTTCTTCTTGAATTTCAATTCCCCAAACTTCCTTGGGATTATATTTTCCATAAAGAAGGAAAGGTACTATCCCTGTACCAGTACACAAGTCTATTGCCCTATGCTTTGATTTAACATTTGCAAAATCTGATAATAACACAGCATCTATACCAAATCTAAAAGCTTTTTCTTTCTGTATAAGCTTAAGACCTTTTAAATCTAAATCATCAATGCTCTCATCCTTATTTATATTTATATCCATAAATTATAGTTCCTCCAAAATTATGTCTATATCTTTTAACTCTTTCTTATGTTATACCTATATAGTATACACAAAAACTACTTTTTAGAAAACTTAATTAAATATAAAAAAGACTAGGAAGCTCTTTCCTAGTCTAGAATACTAATTATAATACTCTTCTTGCACAATAGAATGATGTTATATTACCTACTTTAACACTATCACCTGGTTGTGGTGCATGGATATATTGTCCTCCACCCACATATATACCAACGTGATCCCCTCCATAAGTAAATACTAAATCTCCTGGTTGTAATTGATCATATGATACTGGTGTACCAACTCCCATTTGACTATAAGTAGTTCTTGTTATGTTTATACCTGCTGCATTTGCATATACATAGCTTGTAAATCCTGAACAATCAAATGTATCTGGACCTGTTGCTCCATATACATATGGAGTTCCTATAAAATTATATGCATAGCTTACTATAGCATTTCCAGAAGCTGATGATGCAGTTCCTGATGTAATTTCTCCTCTATTTGGAGATGAAATTTGTTGTTGTGCTGCTGCCTTAGCTGCTTCTTCTGCTTCTTCTGCTTCTATTATTTCTTCCAATTTAATTGTTCCGTAGTATATAGAATCTGATATTTCTTGTTTTACTATTTCACTTTTTATTTGATTATCTCTTATGCTTGTTAATTGATCTATAGCAGCTTGTAACTCATTCTTATCATTAGATGTTTCTAATACAGATTGTTGATGAGCTACTAATTTTCTTTCTGATACTGATAAATAGTTCTTTTCAAATTCTTCTTGTTCTGCATTTAATTGCTCAATAGCGATTTCTTGCTCTGCCTTCTTAGCATTTAATTCATCCAGTGCTGCTTCGCTTTCTTCTGTAAGCTTAATTACTTCAGCTTTTCTTTCTTCTAATACAGTTACTTTTTCATTTAAATTTGCTTTCTTTTCTTCTAACTCAGCTATAAGCTCTTTATCAATATTAACTATTCTTGTTGTAGAATCAATTTTACTGATTAAATCATTAAAGCTTTCTGCACTAAATAAAAGAGTTAAATAGTTAACTTGTCCACCTGACTTGTAAAACTCTCTAATTCTTTTTCCTAAAACTTCTTCACTTTTTTCTATATCTGCTTTAGTTGTTTCTATTTCCTTTTCAGTATTTTCAACTTCTATTTTAATCTCTTCAACTTCAGCCTTATTATTTTCTATCGTTTCCATTAAAGGTTCTATTTCTGCGTCTAATGCGTATACTTGCCCTGTTATTTCATCTATTTTAGCCGTTAATTCATCGTATTTTGCTTGGTTTTCGATCACTTCTTCATTAGGTGTTGCAAAAGCTGGCATTCCAATACTAAATAATAATGTTGCCGTAAGTAGTGCCGATAATACTTTTTTCTTCATCCTTGATTGGTCTTACGACCTTCCCCCTCTCCTTAGCGACTTATTACCATTATATCACTTATGGTAAATTTCTTCAATGGAAATTTTTTATATTTAAGGATTAAAACCACTAAAAATGAATTCCAAATACCGTTTTTCTGTCATTTCCATTTCCTTTTAACCATATATTTACATTGATTTTACTTAATTTTATACTTTCTGCTTATAGATAATTGAATTATTGTTGTTATAAAAATTGCAACTATGAATATAATGATTGCTATCCTGCTACTATTCTTAAAAAATATAGATATTGTTCCAATAATAGTACCTATAGCCCCTATTGCTATATTTATAAGCCCATTAATTTTTATGTATTGTTGTTGCTCTTTTGTGGTTTTATTTTCCTTAGTACTCATATATAAAGCAAATAAGCCCATTAAAACAAAACCTATACTTCCAAATAATATTATTATACTTTCAATTCCCATAATATTTCTCCTCCAATTCTTTATACATTATTATTTATTAGCCCTTTTTAAGCAACATATTACACTAATTTTAAATTTTATTCAACATTTTTAAAATTATATGTTGACATTTATAATTTTATGGACTATAATAATAAATGTGCTACGGGGTGTGGCGCAGATGGGAGCGCGCGTGGTTTGGGACCATGAGGTCGCAGGTTCGATCCCTGTCACCCCGACCAAGATAGGTTACAACCTATCTTTTTTTTTGCATTTTTATAAAGGAGATTTAATATGGATACAATAAAAGCTGCAATATTTGATTTAGATGGTACACTTGTAGATTCTATGTGGGTATGGGAAAAGATAGATATAGAATTCTTAGGAAAAAGAGGACATGCTGTTCCTGAAAATTTAAAGGATAGTATAACTCATTTAAGTTTTAAACAAGTAGCTGAATATTTTAAAACAACTTTTTCTATTGATGATTCTGTGGAAGCTATAATGGATGAATGGCATGAGATGGCATATAATGAGTATTCTAATAATGTCTTTCTTAAGGAAGGTGCTAAGGAATATTTACATAATCTAAAAAAAGCTGGCATAAAAATAGCTTTAGCTACAAGTAATTCAAAACCGTTATTAGAAGCTACATTAAAAAGCAATGGAATTTATGAATTATTTGATTCTATTACAGTTACAGATGAAGTAAAGAAGGGTAAAGATAATCCAGACATATATCTACTAGCTGCTGAAAAGCTTAATGTTGATCCTGCAGACTGTATGGTATACGAAGATATTATAGCAGCTGTAGGTGGAGCAAAACTAGCTGGTATGAATGTTACTGCTGTTTATGATAAAGCATCAGAAAAAGATTTAAATATATTAAAAGAAAAAGCTGACAAATACATATATAGCTATAAAGAACTATTATAAAAAAGAGTGCCTTGAAAGGCACTCTTTTTTAATGATGAATTATGAATTACGAATTATGAATTAAGGATGAAATTCTTACAGAATTTCTGAAAATTATATTTTTTCTAAATTCCGTTGAGGAATTTATTCCACAATTCATCATTCATCACTCATCATTCATCATTAAGTAAGTTCATAATTAACATTAACTAAGCTCTTTTAACTTCGTATTTAGCTTCTAATTCTTTCATTAATTGAGCATATTTGTTTTGTTGAGCTTGTTGCATTAAGTTTCCTATTATTTGTTCTTTAACATCTTCAAATTTAGCTACTGAAGCTTCATTCTTAGCTTCTGTTTTTATTAAGTGATATCCGAATTGAGTCTTAACTGGTTCACTTACAGTGTTTAATTCTAAAGCAAATGCTGCATCTTCAAATTCTGGAACCATCATTCCTCTACCGAATTCTCCAAGATCTCCACCTTGTTGTCCTGATGGGCAAGTTGAGAATTGTCCAGCAGCTTCTTCAAATGACATTTCCCCATTTGAAATCTTTTCTTTTATTTCTTTTGCTTTTTCTTCTGAATCTACTAATATGTGTTTTGAAGAAACTGTTTCTGGTGTTTTGAATTCTTCTGCATGTTCATTATAGAAAGTTTCAGCATCAGCATCTGTTACAGTAACATCTGATAATACTTTATTGATTGTCATTTGAGTTAATAAATCTCTTTCCATTTGTTCCAATGCTGATTTATATTCTTCAGTCTTATCTAATTCCATTTCAGTTCCTAATTTATTCATTAATTCAAAAGAAACTAATTGCTCTAATAATTGTTTTCTACCCATTTCTGAATCAAAATATGCTCTTTTATCTTGAGGATATCTTGATATTATTGCTTCTAAATCTCTTTCTGTGATTTCTCTTCCTGCTATAGTTACTAAAACTTTATTATCCATTCTTTTTCTCCTTTTCAACCTAATATGGTATAGTTTTCATTATTATATCATACTTTTTTTCTTTTTTTGATAAAAAATGTATTTTATCTTATTTTTTCTATGAATTTATTGTTAACATAAAATAGTAATATATTACTATTTAATATAAAAAAAGCACTAACATAAGTTAGTGCTTTTACCTGGTGGCTCGACCAGGAATCGAACCAGGGACACGAGGATTTTCAGTCCTCTGCTCTACCGACTGAGCTATCGAGCCACATTACCTGGCAACGTTCTACTCTCCCACACAGTCCCCCGTGCAGTACCATCGACGCTGTAGAGCTTAACTTTCCTGTTCGGAATGGGAAGGAGTGTTTCCTCTACGCCATCATCACCAGATGCTATGATTCTCCAAATCTTAGATTTGGCTAAGAATCTTGTACTCCTCGGCTCCGCAGAGCGAGTTTCCTTTTTCAAAGAAGCTTGTTCTCTGAAAATTGCATATAAATGATAATCTATTTTT
>OCAA01001155.1_pt1 | contig 15498 bp, 14 predicted proteins | sample 1538241 | NCBI WGS metagenome assembly OCAA01 (sample SAMEA2580241, study PRJEB22360) | human gut metagenome | biome: human gut; feature: human-associated habitat; material: faeces | place: Denmark | collected 2008/2010
TCACATGGACTAAAAGAAACGCCGAAACGGCCTACTCCAACTTGACAAAACACACCCTGCCGTCCTTGGATCTCTTGCGCTTGGCGCGGCCCAGGTGCTCGGTCATCTCCTCGTCCAGGGCCGTCTCCAGCACGCTTTTGGTGAACTGTTTGAGCAGTCCGTCGGGCCCTGTCAGGTCCAGTCCTTTTTCCTTGGCCATGCGCACGAATGTGAGCGCCGCCTCCCGCTCGGCGTTGCGTTTTTCCGCGTCCGGCTTCTTCGTCGGTGTCATGTTTCCCATTGTCCCAGCAGACATCGTCCACCAGCCTTTCCGACCGGCCACACGACCGGCCAGTTAAGGCCAGTTACACACTTCGAGAGACAGTCCCGTTTCCAGCGGAAGGAGAGAAAGGAGAAAGAAGGAATGGAAAGGTGCCATGCGGGCATAACACAACACCGCACATGGCGAAACTATCGAATCAGCCCATCGGGCGCACTGGCATCATAATTGATGTGTACACGCCCGATGGAGCGAATTCAATCGGTCAGACCGATGGTCACTCGACCTCAGCCAGGGCATCAATGATGTAGTTGTTGATGGTGGCCTTGACGGACTCGAGGTGATCGGACTTGGTGGCGGCGATGAGCTCGGACTGCGGCTTGTCGAGGCTGTAGGCTTCGAGGTCGGCCAAGGTGACGTTGCCCTCGTCGATGTCCTTGCCGATGCCGGAGTCGTAGGAGCTGTAGCGCTCGGCCTGAAGATTCTGGATGAAGCCGTCCTGGTTCATCTTGTCGGCAACCAGCAGGCCGGCGGCGTAGGCATCCATGCCGGCGATGTGGGAGCGGAACAGGTCCTCCTCGTAGAAGGAGGTACGGCGCGGCTTGGCGTCGAAGTTCAGACCACCGTGAGGTCCGATGGAGCCGGCCTGCAGGACTTCCCACATGACGGCGACGGTCTCGTACAGATCGGTCGGGAACTCATCCATATCCCAGCCGATGAGCTTGTCGCCCTGGTTGGCGTCGAGGGAACCGAGGAAGCCGGACTCGCGGGCCACGCGGATCTCGTGCTGGTAGGTGTGGCCGGCCAGGTTGGCGTGGTTGCCTTCCAAGTTCAGCTTGAAGACGTCGGTCAGGTCGTGGTTGCGCAGGAACTCGATGGCGGTGGCGGCATCGAAGTCGTACTGGTGCAGCGTCGGCTCCTTCGGCTTCGGCTCGATCAGGAACTGGGCCTCAAAGCCGATTTCCTTGGCGTAATCTGCGCACATGTGGAAGAACTTGGCGATGTGGTCGGTCTCGCGCTTCATCTCGGTGTTCCACAGGTTCTCGTAGCCTTCGCGGCCACCCCAGAACACGTAGTTCTCGGCGCCCAGGCGCTTGCCGATCTCCAAGCTCTTCTTGAGCTGGCCACCGGCGTAGGCGTAGATGTCGGCGAACGGAGAAGTGGCGGCGCCGGACACGAAGCGCGGGTTGGTGAACAGGGAGGAGGTGTTCCACAGCAGCTTGACACCGGTGGACTTCATATTCTCGTCGATCTTGTCAACGACCTTGTCGAGGTTGGCGTTGGTCTCGCGCAGGGTGTCGCCTTCGGGGGCGATGTCACGATCGTGGAAGCAGAAGTACTCGACGCCCAGCTTCTGGAACAGCTCGAAGGCGTAGTCGACCTTGGCCAGAGCCTGGTCCATCGGATCGGTGTACTTGTAGTACGGGCGGTGCGCGGTGCCGGTGCCGAACGGATCAACCAGTTCCTGGTTGAAGGTGTGCCACCAAGCAACGCCGAAGCGCAGCCAATCCTTCATCTTCTTGCCGGCAACGACCTTGTCGGCATCGTAGTAATGGAAGGCGAAGTCTTCCTTCGGTCCTTTGGCGCGGCCGACGTACTCGATCTTGTCAACATCCCACAGACCCATTTGGGCGCTCCTTTGCAGTAGGCGATATTACGGATTGCAGGACCAATAATAAAACGAACGAACTAAGTTTGTCAAATGATTGAATTAATACGCCGCGTCTCAGCGTGTTGCTAGTCATTGCAATGGTTTTCGAATGCAGTCAAGGCACAGATAGTATGGGCAAGCCAAGAAAGACAACTCAGCCAAGGAAACGAGACTTGATAATTGACGTCACGCAATTCCTCGCCGGCCACCGCTGAGGCCGGCTCCACCACCCCGCCAACTCCAACAGCACCACCCCCGCCAACACCACCGCCATGGCCATCACCCTGATGATCGGCTCGTTTGTGGCCATCCTCAACCAAACGCTGATGATCTCCGCCCTGCCCACGTTGATGCACGAGTTCGACGTGCCCAGCAGCACCGTGCAATGGCTGACCACCGGATTCATGCTTACCAACGGCATCATGATCCCGATCACCGCGTTCCTCATCGAGACCTTCACCACCCGCCAGCTGTTCCTGTACGCGATGGACATATTTGCAGAATGATCTTGGCGTTAATGCACTGGTGTCCGGTCTGGTGATGATGCCGAGCGGCATCGCCATGGGCATCCTGAACCCGGTGGCAGGCAAGATGTATGACCGTATCGGCGGCCGGCCGCTCGCCTTACTGGGCTTCGCGATCATGACGTCTGCGGCTGTGCTGCTGGTCACCATCATGAACACGCACACCGCGGCGGCCATGCGCACCGGAGTGCCGGAAGCGGCGGCATCGGCCCTTGGCGGGCGGGCTTCGTTCCGCACGGTCGCCATTGTGTGCGCGGTCTGTTTGGTTGCGTCACTCTTCATTCGTGATCGCGGCCGCCGACTTGGACAGCAGCGTTAGGCGAATCCTTCACCGATTGCTGGCCTTCTTGATCAGCGCGTCCAAAGTACCGGCTTGGCGCGCGGCTTCCACATCTTCCCAGTCGAGACCGGTGTCTTTGGCCCTCCCGTAGAAAAACCGCACCAGACCGGCAAAGTCCGGTTTATATCCGGTTTCCCGGAATGAACGGGCCAGCGAATCACCGATTTGCGGGTCATCAGGCCTTCGTGCCTCATAGATCGGGATGGAACAGGATCGCCACACGCCTCTCACATGTGCGATGCGATTGACGATCATGCCGCCGTGCGCACCATCGTATTGCGAGGCGGCATGTACGTCCGCCACCTCGTAGACACCACCATGAATGATGTCCTCAACTGTCAGACGACCTTTGACCGCGCTGGCATCGCGAATCCAGAACATCGAAGCGAAATTGGTGTCATCAAGTTCGCGAAAATCACGTATCTCGCGTGTGCCGATACGTTCGTCCTTGTCATACATGAATTCGGCCAAGGCTAGGAATGGCGAGATACCTGCGCCCGGACCGTACTGCAATTCGATACGTAAATCTTCGGATTCATTGCCGGTCAGTCCAATACCGCTGACGGCGCAGTCATAGGCAAACCAATCCCAGAACCACCATTCGATCCTTTGCAGCACCTGCTTCGGATACTTTTTGCATGGGTTCAGATTCACTTCGCGATAATATATGCGTCTCGCTTCGGCATAGACGGCGAGATTGCAGCGTTTGAACATCTCGGCTACGTCTTTGGTGTCCAGCATTGCTGGCAAACCGGCATTTTCGGCAGTAGTAGTGATTGCGGTGCTCATGGTGTTTCCCCTTCATGTGATGTGGACGGCGGGCTACGTTGCCCGCCGTGAGGCACACTGTATGACGTTCGTGCGGTGGCTCGCAAGCCCACATGGCGAGATGGTGGATAAGTGGAAAACCCAATGATTCCAAGGGGTATGGAATGTGCATAACAGTGGCTACCGTCGGTGGATAACCGCACTTTCTTGCAGGTTATCCACTGATCGCGCAGCTGTTATCCACCGTCTCTGGGTTATCCACATCGTCTCTGGCGTGTCGTCCACTGTCAGCAGTCGATTTCTGCTTCGTTTGGCGTGTATAAGTGCACGGTGAAGTGTATAACTCCGCGCATTAGGCATATTTGCTACTGAGAAAGGTCCCGAAATCGCCTTCGAACGCATAGCTACACTCAGCAGATGTATTCAGCATGGCAATAGACCCACTTAGGCACCGGCGAATGATTTTCCCTCGCTTATAGAGTCGGCAAAGGCCCAACACCTGTCCCAACGCCGACGCTACTGCACTGGCAGCGTCGGCAGAGGACCACAACTTGGCACAGCAACGACGCTAAAACCGCCCAGCATCGTTACACGTCCAAGTTTTGGCCGCTAACGACGCTTAATGAACGCTTAGCGTCGGCAGCAGGTCACGCACTGGTTCTCCACCGACGGTAACGCTCCTTAGCGAAGCCAGCCCGCCACTCTTTGGCACATCACCGACGCTGAGAGAACCTCCAGCGAAGCCAACCAGCCAACCGCTGGCAACATGACACCACCCACACCCCTCAGCGAAGCCAACCGGCCAGCGCATGGCACCCCAACACCGCTGAGAACACCCACCCCACCAGTGCACATAAAAAAAAACTGGTCATAGCGGTTGCGATGTAATTGCATCGTAATCGCGATGACCAGCCTCGGAGGGGGGGGGTGGGCTGCCACGAGCACCGAATGAATCAGATGATGATGCCGTTGCAGTGATCGACTTCGTGTTGGATGATCTGCGCGGTCCAGCCGGTGAAGGTGGCGTGGCGGGCGCGGAACCGACGGTCCTCGTAGTTGACCTCGATACGGCGGCAGCGCAGTGTGCGGCGTTCACCGGTCAGCGACAAACAGCCTTCCTGGGTGTCGAAGGCACCATCCGAAGCGGTGATCACGGGGTTGAGCATCACCGTGATACGGCCACCGAGATCTTCGTCCACGAAGACGATGATGCGCTTGCTCACGCCGATCATGTTGGCGGCCATGCCCACGCACCGTGAACGGTTGGCCTCCAACGTATCCACGAGGTCCTGAATAGTTGCCTCGTCGCCGGGCCCGGCCGCTTCGGACGGCGTGCGCAAAAACGACCGCGAAGTCATAATAGGACGTTGCATGCTGGAATCACGCTTCTTCGTGCCAATGGGGGTTCTGGCCGAAGGTGTGACCTTCGGGGTTGTCCATTGCGGCGATATCGGCCATGTCCTGATCATCGAGTTCAAAAGCGGTCAGGTCGAGGTTCTGACGCTGGCGCTCCGGGTTCAAGGACTTCGGGATGGCCACGTCGCCGTACTGGAGGTGCCAGCGCAAAATGGCCTGGACCACGGAAATACCGTGCTTGGCGGCGATACGCTTCAGGTCCGGGTCGCGCAGCATCTGGTTGGCGCGGCCCAGCGGGCTCCATGCCTCGGTGATGATGCCGTGCGCGTTGTCGTAGGCCAGCTGTTCGCGCTGCTGGAAGTACGGGTGCAGCTCAACTTGGTTGACGGCCGGGGTCACGCCCGTATCGCGAATGAGCAGATCAATATGGCCGGGCAAGAAGTTGCTGACGCCGATATGCTTGACCAGCCCACGTTCACGGGCTTCGACCAGCGCCTCCCATGCCTCAACGAACTGGCCTTGGCTCGGGTTCGGCCAGTGGATCAGATAGAGATCGATGTAGTCGAGGCCCATACGGCACACGCTCTCCTCAATGGTGAGCAGCGCCTCGTCATGGGCGTGGTGGCGGCCGGGCAGCTTGGACGTGACGATGATGTCTTCGCGCGGCACACCGGATTCGCGGATAGCGCGGCCCACCACGCCTTCATTCTCATAGTTGAAGGCGGAATCGATGAGTCGGTAACCCTGATGAATGGCGGACTTGATGGCGTCCACGCCGGCCAGGCCGTTGACCTTGTAGGTGCCGAATCCGGTGGCTGGCAGTTCGAGGCCGTCGTTGGCCTTGCGGATCGGAGTGACCGGTGGTTCAAGCATGATAGTTCTCCTGCTTCTCCTGTGATGGCATATCTGTTCCATCATAAAGCCAACCAATCCGCTGCGGGCATACTATTTGACTTCCCTCATTTCCGGCGGGTGGTGAGCCACTGCACCACCGAAGCGCCGATGGAGAACTCCTCCATCAGCGTGGAGTAGGCGATGTTCAGTGAGGTTTCCGACAGGATGCCGAGGAAGGTCAGAATCGCAAGCGAGACGACCGCGATGACGAGCTTGCCGGAAAAGGGTTGTTTGCCGCCGTGAGGTAGTTGTGTTGCTGAATCAGTCATAATCGTTGCTCTCCTCCATTCATTCACATGCTTTTGCGATGCTGCGCGTCTTCCTGCATAAGCCGCAGGGCTTCGGTCAATGTGCGCACAGTGGTTTCGCATTGTTCCACGGTCAGCCCGCCCAATAGCTGGCTAAGATGCGCATGGTATTCCTCTACGTAAACGCGGCGGATATCTAGTCCACGCTCGGTGAGCGTGAGCGTCACCGCACGCCGATCGGCGGCATCCATATGCTTGATCACCAGACCAAGCTCCACCATCTCGCCAACGAGTTTGGTAACGCTCGGCGTAGTGACGCCGAGAAAGGCGCTGACATCGCTTACCCGTGCGGTGCTGATTTCCTGCCCATTCGTTTCGTTGATATGCCAGACGGCATCAATGACGTGTACGTAGCGCGGTTTCAGGCCTTTGGGCAGTGCCGGCATCAGCTCGGTGATAGCCTTCGCTTTCCAGCAGACATCCAGGAGGCTCCGCACCTCATTCACCGGAAGCAAGCCGGTCTTGGTATCGGTTCGGGAATCGCACATCGCTGGCCCAACCTCCAATTAGTTACCAATAGTCATTACCATAAGTAACTATATGCAGGCTCTAGACAAACCCAACGGCCTGCGCGCCCGTGTCGAGTTCCGTTTCGACATAAAAAAGCCAGGGAATCCCTGGCTTGCAATGCGCATATCGCTGCAGATTTGCCGGGACCTATATGTCCCCGGCAACAACAGCCGTATATACGCTACCGATCAGTGCTGCCCTCATCATCCTTGGCACCTGCCGTGGCGGCCTCAGTCTCCTTGGCGTTCCACCCGGCGACGGCATTCCAACCACTCCATCCGATGACCACTAGCAAGCACAGCGAGAAGACAATAGTGGCCCAATTGAACAGCGAGCCATCGTTATTGGCCTCGACCAGTGACTGCCAGAGCCAGATAACGCAGGCCAAGCAGGTCAATGCATACATACGGGAGGTGGAGCGCGCGGTGAGTTTCATGGCGGAAAAAGTCCTTTGATTACAAGAATGACGGCAGATAACAGTGTGGGATCCGCACCAGCGGCACCGGCACGAATCCCACATCGAGGAGGAGAAAGGGGAAGGTCAGCTCTTCTTGCGCTTGGACATGATGTCCACGGCGACGGCCAGCAGGAGCACGAGGCCCTTGATGGTCTTCACCACGGCGGTGTCAACACCCATGATCGACAGACCCTGGTTGATAACACCCATCACGAATGCACCGATCACAGCGCCCGGGATGGTACCAATACCACCGGTAACGGCCGTGCCACCGATGAAGCAGGCGGCGATGGCGTCCATCTCGAACTCCATACCGGCCTGAGCAGTTGCGGAAGCCAGACGGGAGAGCATGCAGACAGCGGCCACTGCGGACAGGAAGCCCATGTGGACGAACAGCAGGAAGTCCACGCGGCGGGTGTTGATACCGGAGAGGATGGCGGCCTTGCGGTTGCCACCAACGGCGTACACGTGGCGACCGAACACGGTCTTGGTCAGGATGAAGTTGTAGATGAAGACCAGCACACCGACGATCACCAGCATAATCGGGGTACCACCCTGATCAGCGTTACCGGAGGAAGCCAGCAGGTAGGTGACGAAGGCGATGACGACCGCGGCAAGCACAATTTTGAGGACGGTCAGGCTCATCGGCTCGGGCACCAGGCCGACCTTGGCCACACGGGCGCGCTTGCGCAGCTGGCTCCAGGCAAAGCCGACAATGCACAGGATGCCGAGCACAATGGTCAGACCGTCGAACGGACCCCACCAGCCAAGGATGTTGGGCAGGTAGTTACGGGCAATGCCACGGAATTCGAGGGAGGTAATCGGCACGGATTCGCCGACGATCACGGTGGCGAGACCACGGAAGATCAACATGCCGGCCAGAGTGGTAATGAAGCCCGGGATGCCGATGACGGCGACCCAGAAGCCCTGCCAGACGCCGACGATCAGGCCGACGACCAGAGCGATGACGATGGCGAGCATCCAGTTGACTCCGGCGCGTTCCATCAGCAGTGCACACACACCACCGATGAAGGCTACCAAGGAACCAACCGAAAGGTCGATGTGGGTGGCGATGATGACCATCACCATACCAATGGCCAGGATGATCACGTAAGCGTTCTGCTGAATCAGGGACACGAAGGAGTTCGGCTTCAGCAGCACGCCTCCGGTCAGGACCTCGAAGGCCACGACGATGACCAGCAGTGCGCCGACAATACCGTATTGACGGGCATTGTTGGCAACCGTGGCCAGCAGGCCGGTCTTTTCTTCTTTCTTTGCAGGTGTTGCAGTTGCGGCGCTCATCAGGCTGCCACCTCCCTTTCCTTGGTCATACCCTTCATCAGGTATTCCTGGGTAAATCCATTCTTCTCAACATTGTCGGTGACGACACCGTAGGACACCGTGTAAATGCGGTCACAGATACCGATGAGCTCGGGCAGCTCGGAGGAAATCACGATGACGGCCTTGCCTGCATCGGCAAGCTTATCGATGATTTCGTAGATCTCATACTTGGCGCCGACGTCGATGCCTCGGGTCGGCTCATCGAGGATGAGGATGTCCGGCTGCGAGATAACCCACTTGGCGAGCAGCACTTTCTGCTGGTTACCACCGGAGAGGGTGGAGACATTCACATCGATGTCATGGCACTTGATGTTGAAGTCCTTGCGGTACTGTTCAACTTCCTTGCGCTCAAGGTTGTCGTCCACAACCCCGCCCTTGCTGATCTTGGTCAGGGAGGCCAGGGACGCGTTCTCTCGGATGTTCTGCAGCAGGTTCAGACCGTTGCCCTTACGATCCTCGGTGGCGTAGGCGAGACCTGCGTCAATCGCGGACTGCACGTTGGGCATCTTGACTTCCTTGCCCTTGACGAACACCTTGCCGGAGATGTTGGAACCGTAAGAGTGGCCGAAGATGGACATGGCCATCTCGGTACGACCCGCACCCATCAGACCCGCCAGACCGACGATCTCGCCGGCATGCACGTTGATGTTCGCATGGTCTACGATCACGCGCTCCGCGTCGAGCGGATGATGCACGGTCCAATCCTCGACACGCAGGTATTCCTCGCCCGGGGTATTGGAGGGGTGGTTCGGGTACAGGTTGTGCAGCGGACGACCCACCATCTTGCGGATGAGTTCTTCCTGGTCGAGCGGCGTCTCCGGCGTCACGTACATCACACCGACGGTCGAACCGTCTCGAATGATGGTGACATTGTCGGCGATGGCGGCGACCTCGTTGAGTTTATGAGTGATGATGATGCTGGTCACGCCCTGCTCGTCACGTAGCTGACGAACCAGGTCAAGCAGGTGGGCGGAATCCTCATCGTTCAGTGCAGCGGTCGGCTCATCGAGGATGAGCAGCTTCACGTCCTTGGACAATGCCTTGGCGATTTCGACGAGCTGCTGCTTGCCGACGCCGATGTCCATAACCTTGGTATCCGGGTCTTCGGGAAGTCCCACACGATCGAGCAGCTTCTTCGCCTCGGCACGGGTCTTGTCCCAGTCGATTACGCCACCCTTGGCCTGCTCGTTGCCGATGAAGATGTTCTCCGCAATGGACAGGAACGGGCTCAACGCCAGTTCCTGATGAATGATTACGATGCCGTCGGCCTCGGAATCATTAATAGTATGGTATTTGCATTCCTTGCCATCAAAGGTGATTTTGCCGGAATAGCTACCGTATGGGTACACACCCGAAAGCACGTTCATCAGGGTCGATTTACCTGCACCGTTCTCGCCGCAGATGGCGTGGATCTCGCCGCGATCGACGGAAAGATTCACATCGGTGAGGGCTTTGACCGGACCGAACGTCTTCGTGATGTTTTCCATCGTCAAGATGGTGTCATTTGATGACATGTCACCACTCCTCGTCACAGTTCTGTGTTCATGGACATGCGGCGCATATCGGCTATGCGCCGCATGTCATTGTGTTTGTTTACGGATTGCCTGATGAGGACTACTTAGTCAGCTCGTCGAAGCGATCCTGGGTGATGTAGTTGGCCGTGACCAGATCCTGGAGGTTGTCCTTGGTGATGTTCTGGGGGTCAAGCAGCTTGGACGGGACGTCGATGTTGTTGTTGTTGAACTTGCCGTTCAGGCCGGAGACTTCCTTGCCCTCGGCGATCTCGACGACCATGTCGTACACGGCGTCAGCCAGCTTGTTCACGTCCTTGAACACGGTCTCGCCCTGCTTATCCTTGGCGATGTTGGCAACTGCGATCTCCATGGCGTCCTGACCGGTGATGTACGGCCAGGAGTCGGTGCCCGGCTTCATGTCGGGACGCTTGGATTCGATGGCGTTGATCACACCCTGGGCGATGCCGTCGTACGGAGTGAGGACCGCGTCGAGCTTCTCGCCGTGGGCGTAGGTGGAGTCAAGGATGGATTCCATGTCCTTCTGCGCCTGCTCGGTCTTCCAGCTCATCACGGAGATCTTCTGCCAATCCTCAACGGTGAAGTCCTTGGTCACGCCACCCTGACCGTGCTGGGACGGGGAGACGAGCACGCCCTTCTCGAAGTACGGCTGCAGCAGATCCCAAGCGCCCTTGAAGAAGTACTTGGCGTTGTTGTCATCCGGGGAACCGGTGAACAGCTCGATATTGAACGGGCCGGTGGCGCCATCCTTAAGCTTGAGCTGGTCAATGAGCCACGTGGCCTCGAGCACGCCGACCTGCTCCAGCTGGAAGGTGGCGTAGTAGTCGACGGCGTCGGTGTTCATGATCAGTCGATCGTAGGCGATGACCTTGGCGCCTGCATCGCGGGCCTTCTCAACGGCGGGGCCCACTGCGGTGCCGTCCTTGGAAGCGACCACGACGATCTTGGCGTCGTTGTTGACCATGTTCTCGATGTCAGCGTTCTGCTGGGCCGGCTTATCGTCGGCGAAGGACAGGATGACCTTGTATCCGGCCTTCTCCAGCTTGGCCTTCAGGTTGTTGCCGTCCTTGTTCCAACGCTCTTCGGACTTGGTCGGCATCGAAATGCCGATAGTGGCGCCCTTTTCGATCTTGGCATCACCGCCAGTTGCCTGGCCGCTACGGCTGCCACCGCAGGCCGCGAGGCCCGCGCACATGGCAACGCCTGCCACCACGGCGACGATCTTCTTAGTGAACTTCATTTGTTCTCCTTCATCTTCGAGGGGATGGCGAACCCTCCTTGGTCGCCCGAACCTGGGAATAACCTCAGGTTCATCTCATAGAATACCGTATTGAGTTAAGTTGTCAAACTCAAGAAAGTGAATTTCCTGTCGTTTATGTTCAACCAATGAACGCAATGGCGATTTTTCGCGCATCACAAGGCGACACGCCGAAAAATCCACGCTCTGCGCCTCGCTGTGCCTCATGCTGGTAACGACTACACTGAACTCTTATGGCAACAAGGCTTTTCGGTTCGCAGACCTCGCTTCGCGAGGCAAACCGCGCCAACTTGCTGGCCAGCATCCACAAGTTCGGCGCCATGACACAGGTCGAACTGGCAGAGGTGACAGGACTGTCCACTGCGACCGTGTCCACGCTCGTCCATCAGCTTGTCGACGAAGACCAGCTGGAGACCAAAAACACCGTTCGCAACGGTCGCAGAGCCACTCTGGTGACCCTTGCACGGCATCAGGGCCTCGGCGTCGGGCTTTGGATCGCGCGACGTCATCTTACGCTTTCTATCGTTGACTTCTCGAAGTCAATCATCGCTGAGCACACGCTCCCCCTGCCGTTGGGCCACAAGGCGGACACAACGCTGGAACGCGCCATGCTGCTCATCAATGAGACCCTGAGCAGCATCGACGCCGAAGCCAGCGAGCTGGTCGGCATCGGCGTGGCCGTGGCCGCACCGGTGGCCACCAGCGACCACACCATAGCGATTCCCGGCATTCTGCCCGGATGGGACGGCGTCGATATCACGGCCCCGTTGCGCACGGCGTTCAACGTTCCCGTATACGTCGATAATGACGCGAATTTCGCGGCATACGGCGAATCCCGTATGGGCGTGGCGGCAGGCAAACGCAATTTCGTATATATCTCAGCCAACGACGGGGTTGGCGCAGGCATCGTCATCAACGGCGAAATCATGCATGGCGTGACCGGCCTGGCCGGTGAAATCGGCCATATCCAGGTCGACCCGCTGGGTGCCATCTGTTCGTGCGGTAACCGCGGCTGCCTTGACACCGTCGTGGCGGAAAACAGGCTGGTGCAGTTGCTCAGCGTCACACACGGCAATATGACGCTGGATGATCTGGTGTCCTTTGCCAACGAAGGCGACCCCGGTTGCCGTCGCATCATCGCCGACACGGCCGTGCGTATCGGTCAGGTGGCGGCTGATCTGTGCATCAGCGTGGATCCGGAGGTCATTGTGCTCGGCGGCAAGCTGGCCATGACCGGCGACGTATTCATCCAACCGTTCAATGAAGCGTTGCAGCGCATGCTGTTCCCTGATGCCGTGGCACCCATCGATGTACTTGTGTCATCCCACCCGAACGACAACTGCGCGCTAGGCGGCGCATTATGCGCCATCGAGTTCTCGGTTCGCAATGACGTCAGCCAGTGACCGGTACCAGGAGAAGAGTGAGAAGAAGGAACACACCATGAGGAATTCGAGCACACCTCCTCTGCTGCGGCTGGAGGACATCTGTGTGAAGTTCGGCTTCGTCGAGGCGTTGAAATCGGTGAATCTGTCCATCCAACGCCAGGAGGTCGTCGCCATCGTGGGCGATAACGGCGCAGGAAAGTCCACTCTGATCAAGGTCATCGCGGGATTTCTGCAGCCGGGATTCGGCCATATCTATCTCAACGGCGAACAGGTGACCATTCCCTCGATCAGGGAGGCGGACCGCATGGGCATCGCATCGGTGTTCCAGGGGCAGGAGTTCTGCGACAACCTGGACGTGGCCTCGAACCTGTTCCTCGGCAAGGAGATCAATCAGATTGGCATACGCGATGACGATTCGATGAACTCGCGTGCCCGTTCCGTGCTGAAGACCCTGAGCTCGGCGATTCGGGTCGGCTCCCCTATCGCATCCTTATCCGTCGGCCAGCGCCAGACCGTGGCCATAGCACGCACGCTGCTCAATGACCCGCAGCTTATTCTGCTGGACGAACCGACCACCGCACTGTCGGTGATGCAGTCGGCGGAAGTGCTCGCATATATCAAGAGACTGCGCTCCGAAGGCCGGTCCGTGGTGATGGTCTGCCACGATCTGCCGGATGTGTTCGCGGTATCCGACCGCATTGTCGTGATACGTCAGGGGCACATCACCGGCGTGCATCGAACCGTCGAAACGTCCTATGAGGAGATTATCGCCGAAATCGCCGGCGTGACCACCGAACACGAGTACGAGGAAATCGCTGAGAACCCGGAATTCGATTCCATGGTCAGGCAGCGGAAACTCATCGACCGCACTATCAGCGCGGCAGTGAGCCATGGCACCGGCCATGACTCACCATTAGACTAACGCCCCGTTGCCGGAGCGGCATCGTCAGCGCAGAGCCAGGTTGGCGGCACCGATGAGGCCGGCGTCTTGGCCGGCGGTGGCGGCGACGATCTTGGCATGGCCGCGGTAGGCGCTGCCTTCCAGGAAACGCTGGTAGTTGTAGCGGGCCGGCTCCAGCAGAATGTCGCCGACGGCCACCACACCGCCGCCGATCACAAACAGGTCCGGATCGAGCACGGCGGAGACTGCGGCCATCGTGCGGCCAAGCCATTCGCCGATCTTGCCGAATGCGTACAGGCCGAGCACGTCGCCTTCCTGGGCGGCCTGGGAGACCATCGGGCCTTCCAGCTTGGAGATGTCGCCGCCACACAGCTCCATGAGACGCTTGGCATCCTGCGGACGACGGCGCACGGCGGACTTGGCGAAGTTCTCCAGCGAAGTGCCCGAGGTGTAGCGCTCGGCGCAGCCGCGCAGGCCGCAGCCGCAGTGGTCGCCGTCCGGGACCATCGGCAGGTGGCCGAGTTCGGCGGCCATGCCGAAGGAGCCGCGGTACAGCTGACCGTTGATCACGATGGCGCCGCCGAGGCCGGTGCCCACGGTCAGGGCGACCATGTTGGAGCTGCCCTGGCCGGCACCGTGCACGTATTCGCCCCAGCCGGCGCAGTTGGCGTCGTTCTCGACAACGACCGGCACGGCATGGTCGATCAGCGCGCCGACGTGCTCGGACAGGTCGTAGTTGATCCAGGCCGGGATGTTGGCGGAGAAGGTGAGCGTCTTGCGGTCGGCGCTCCCGTTGCCGGCGGCGGAGATGCCGATGGCCTCGATATCAGTGTGTCCGGCGGCCACAGCCTCGCGGTACACCTCGGCGATGTGCTGGTTGATGGCGTCGGCATCCATCGGCGTGGGGACGCGCCAGCGCTGGATGATGCTATCGTTTTCATCGCAGACGGCGGCGGCGATCTTAGTTCCTCCGATATCAATGGCGAGCGTGGTCATGGCTTACTCCTTGAAGGCTTGTGTGGCGTACGAGACAGCGAAAATAGTAACGAGTTGCCATGACCTCCCATAGCGTATTTTTCATGATTTGTCATATCTCGCGCACGTTCTGCCAATGTGACCCTGCACACGTTTTTCACCATTTATAAGCACTGTTAACGCTAACGTTGTCATTCAATAGCAAACGTTGTCATTCAGACTATCGGCGTGTCGAGCAGAGCCCCAAGGCCAGCACGAAACCTTCGGTATTTCCATGCGATACGGCATCGGCATCGACTGAAACAGCTTCCATGCCAGAGTCGAATGGCCATCAAACGACTAAACACCAGACACACATTTTGGCCTATAACCCCATATTTCGCCCTACACCACGAAATACGGCAAAAGAACAAAAAAGCTCCTGACATTTGTCAGGAGCTTGGTGGCGACCCCGGCCGGACTTGAACCGGTGACCTCCGCCGTGACAGGGCGGCGCTCTAACCAACTGAGCTACGGGGCCATCTGTACCTCAATGAAGCACAAGAGGATATACTACAGCATCACTGGACCACGGCGCGCCGCCCGGCGCGTCGCGCCACGGCAATGTCAGGCCCATCCATTACCCCTCCAAGCCATAGCGACGCCCGCCATTCCAGCCCTTCCGATACCATGGTGGGCGGTGGTTTGGCGTGGATTCGATCGTTATGCGGACAGGGCGGCACAGGCCTGACGCGGCGCACCGCGATCCGTGATTCGGGGGCGTGCTCCGCGCTGCACACAGCGTATCCATCACAAACTAAAGACTAAAGAAACAGCGGAATTTCAACCCCTTTTTAAGGAGTAACTGCACAACATGGCAGAATTCGTATTTCAGATGATCAAGGCCCGCAAGTCTTACGGCGACCGCGTGATTCTCGATGACGTGACCCTGAGCTTCCTGCCCGGCGCAAAGATCGGCGTCGTGGGCCCGAACGGCATGGGTAAGTCCACCCTGCTCAAGATCATGGCCGGCCTGGAGACCGTGAGCAACGGCGAGGCC
>OCAA01001163.1_pt1 | contig 15379 bp, 8 predicted proteins | sample 1538241 | NCBI WGS metagenome assembly OCAA01 (sample SAMEA2580241, study PRJEB22360) | human gut metagenome | biome: human gut; feature: human-associated habitat; material: faeces | place: Denmark | collected 2008/2010
CTCAAGCTGATGAGTTTTTTGAGGACCTTTCCCCTGCGGGAGCCGATCCTCAGCGCGGCGGCAACTGGACGCCGCTGCACTATGCCGCTACGGAAGGCCGCACGGAATTCATTGAACGGCTGCTGAAGGCGGGAGCCTCTGCGAATATCCAGACGTCGTCGGGGGTAACGCCGCTGATCATGGCGGCAAGAAAACCCTCCCGGGCTGCCGTCACGATGCTTTTGAAGGCGGGCGCCTATCGTGACTACTGTACGGATACCGGTCAGTCGCCGGCAGACTTTGCCCGCCGCGCAGGCGATAAAGAACTCGCCGAGTATCTGGCCATTCCGAAATGTGCCGTGAAGGGCCGCATCGCACAGGGAGCGGCCAAGTGACCCTTCACGCCGGCATCTGGACTGCTCCGGCGCCGACTGCGCTCGAGCTGCTTGCGCCTGCTCGCGACGCCGATGCCGGCATAGCCGCCATCGATCACGGCGCCGATGCGGTTTATATCGGCGGTCCGGCTTTTGGCGCTCGGGCAGCGGCAGGCAATTCACTCGACGATATTGCCCGACTGACCGCTTATGCCCACCGCTTCAACGCTCGGGTATTTCTTGCGCTCAACACGCTCTTTACGAATGAGGAGCTCCCGCTTGCGCGCAAACTAGCCTTCGAGCTCGCCGATGCCGGCGCTGACGTTCTCATTCTTCAAGACATGGGACTGCTCGAAGGCCCGCTTCCCGACATTGAACTGCATGCCTCAACGCAGTGTGACATTCGAACGCCCGAAAAAGCAGCGTTTCTTGAATCCGTCGGGTTCTCTCAGCTCGTGCTCGCGCGCGAACTTTCGCTCCCGGAAATTGCCGCCGTCCGCGCCAAGCTTCAGCACGCCCGCATTGAATTCTTCGTGCATGGGGCTCTCTGCGTGAGCTATTCGGGTCAATGCTGGATGAGTCAGGCGCTTACCGGGCGGTCGGCCAACCGCGGCGAATGCTCTCAGCTCTGCCGTCTGCCCTACGATGTTTATACCGAAGCCGGCACCGAGCTCGCCAAATCCAAGCACGTGCTCTCGCTCAAGGACAACGATCAGAGTGCGAATCTGGAAGCTTTGATCGATGCGGGCGTTTCCTCCTTCAAAATCGAAGGACGGCTTAAAGGTGCGGCTTACGTGAAAAACGTCACGGCGTTCTACCGCCGCAAGCTCGACGAAATCATTGCCCGCCGCCCGGAACTCTCCCGCACGTCGCAGGGCGACTCCGTCTTCACGTTTGAGCCCGCCCCCGAGAAAGTTTTCAACCGCGGGCAGACGGACTATTTCGTGCACGGCCGCCAATACGACCAGCCTTACGAGCTCGCCGAACTTGAAAGTCCTAAGCATGCGGGCGAACCCGCTGCAGTGGTCGAAGAGGTGCTGCCCGGGTGCATCATCGTCAAAAGCCTCCCAGGCGTCACCTTCGCCAACGGCGACGGTCTCACGTACCTGGCCGACGATGAAGAAATTCGAGGCATTGCGGTCAATCGTGCGGAACCCGTCCTCAATAAGGCCGGCAAGCCCATCCCCCATCTGTGGATGCTCCATACGCTCGAACGGCGCCGCATGGACGGCCTGCGTCCGGGCTTAGTATTGAAACGCAATCGAGATCATGCTTTTCTGCGCATGATGGAAGGCAAAACGGCCGAACGCAAAATCCCCATTGATCTCATCTTTACGACGCACGAAGACGGCCTGGATCTGGTCGCCTCGGACGGCGTCCGATGCGCCGCTGCAAGTGTTGCACTCGACCTGCAGACGCCCTCGGATTTGGTCAAAAACCGCGCCAATCTGCGCGCGCAGCTCTCACGTTTGGGCGATACGCCCTTTGCGGCCGCCAACATATTCATTCCAGAAGATCTGGATGTGTTTGTGCCGGCAAGCGTTGCCAATCAGCTGCGTCGCGCCGCTGCAGACGACCTGCTAGCGCTTCGGGAAGCGGAACGCGAAAAACCCCGCCGAGCTCCCTGGGATGATGCTTCGCCTTACCCCGAACGTATTCTGGGCTTCAAAGCCAATACTGCCAACGATCGGGCTGCAGCCTTTTATGCTGTTCACGGCGCTCGGGTAACCATGCCGGCCTTTGAAATCAAACCGGCGCCCAAAGCCGACCTGATGACCTGCCGGCACTGCGTGCGCGCTTCCCTGAAGCTTTGTCCCAAAATGCTCAAGGCGTTCCCCGAAATCCTTCAGACCACGGCCCGAGCGCTGCTTCGGCCTGAACCGCTCGTTCTGGTCAACTCGGCCGGCGAACGCTTTAAGGCGTATTTCCACTGCAAGGCCAATCCCTGCGAAATGACCATCACGCCCGAAGGCGACTTCGTTCGCGCCCGTGCGCCCCGAACGATGATAAAGACCGCTCCCCCCGCCGAAGCGGCCGGCCGCAGCGCAGACACACATCCTGACGAACGCCGCCGCAGCTCGGAGAAAAGGAGCGCCAGCAAGCGAAGCTTGCCTGAAAAGCGTTTTACCCGCGACAATCAGTCGTCAAGACGTTCAGGCGCTTTCGCCAAGTTTGACAACAAACACCGCAAGAGCGGACGCACGCGCGGACGATGATCGCTCTGACTTCTCCGTTTGCCCGCCGAAATCATCGCTCCCAAGCGCTTTATTTTCCTGCCTTGAGACTCTGAGACATGCAGTTTGAAGAAGAAACGCTCGAAATTCTCGAACCCAATGCAGCCATGTCGCCCATTCTCAAGGCGCTGGATGCCGCCCTTGCCGCGCATACCGGTCCGGATCCGCAGCCCCCGCGGGAATTTGCTTGGGAAGAGATCCCGTTTGCTGAAGTTGCGCGCACGGCCGCGGCATTTCCGCTGCTTTTTGAAGGCTGGGCCGAAGGCGCTATTCCCGCAACCGAATATTCCGCGGGCGATCTGCTGCATGAATTGTCCTCGGACCTTGACATCATGAGCGCCGAGGATCTGCACGAGCGGTTCTTGCTTTTGGTGGAAGGATCTCGCGCAAGCGCAGATTTCCGCCGCATCATGGCTGCATCGTCAGTGAAGCACCTCGTGCGCAACGAAGCCGGTCTCGGCTGGAGCGGCTTTGAAGTGGTGCCTAAAAATACTGAACTCCTCGAGCGCATGCGCCGCAAGCGGATGGCGGCTGACCATTTCCGCGGCAAACTCGACTGGACGGCGCTTCGCGGCTGGGATCTGGCGCTCGGTGCAGCGCTGATCACCAAAGCTCAGGCTGCGGATATGCTCACCGACGAAGAAGCGCTTGACTATTTCCGCCGAATCGCCGGAGAGCTGCTTTTACGCATGACTTCCCGACAAGCGCTCGCCCGCGCAATGCTGCTCGGCACCTTCTGGACAACGCTCGAAGTGGGCGAACAGCAGGCTGCCGAAGGACTCCGGCAGGCCGAGCAGGCGCTCGACTCGCTGCTCTCGCCCGAAGGCGTTTGGGGGAGAACGCCGTGGGTGCAGCAAAAAACGGATGCCGATCCGCCGACAGTTTACGTATAAGGCGCACAAGCCCTATCGCCTTTTTGGTCCTGTAATCGCGTAAAGACACATTCAAACTTTGAGGCGTCCCCAGACTCCTCATTAAGAGATACCTACAACGGATTAGACTGTGCGGGTTCATCACAAATCTAAAGCGTCCAAGGCTTGCCCTCGCGAAGCACTTGAGCCGCACCCGCCACCATGGAATCCGTTCTCACCTCCCCCACGTCGATCGCGCACATCGTCTTGGTGTACGCGCTCGTCATCTCCGTCGGGCTTGCACTCGGGAGAATAAAAGTCTTCGGCGTCTCTCTGGGCGTCACATTTGTGCTTTTTGTCGGACTTGCCGCCGGACACTTCGGCATGGCGATCGAACCGCACGTTTTAACCTTCCTGCGCGACTTCGGTCTGATACTTTTCATTTTCTTCATCGGCCTGCAGGTCGGCCCTTCGTTTTTTTCGAGTTTTAAGTCGGGCGGCATCATCCTCAATGGGCTTGCTGCCGGTGCCATTGTGCTCTCCATCTTGGTGACGATTTTGCTCTGGGCACTCACAGCGGGCCTGATTGACCTGCCGACGATGCTCGGCGTGCATTTTGGCGCCGTCACCAACACCCCTGGCTTAGGCGCCACGCAGGAGGCGCTCGCCGTTATGGGCTGGGAAGGAGCGGACATTGCGGTGGCTTATGCCTGCGCTTATCCGCTCGGCGTCGTCGGCATCATTGTTTCGGCCATCATTATCCGCATCATCTTCCGCGTGAATCTCGCCGAAGAAGACAAAGCCTGGGAAGCCGACGAGGCGGACAAAAATGAAGCCCCCAGCTCCTTTTATGTTGAAGTCGTCAACGACTTTCTCCACGGCCAGACGATTCAGTCGATTCGTCAGTTCATCAACCGTCCGTTTGTCTGCGCCCGCATTCAGTCTCCCGGCGGTCCAATCCGCAGTCCCGGCCCCGATACGGAAGTCTTTAAGGGCGACGTCCTCCGCATTGTCTCGGAGAGCGAACACAAGGCCGGCATCGTCGCTTTCTTCGGCAAAGAGGCGCTCGGCGTTGACCTGCAGATTCAGCACTCGCCGATCCACTCCGAAACCGTGCTCGTCACCGACCCCAAGGTGAACGGCCTCAAGATCAGCGATCTGCACCTGTCGCACTACGACGGCCTCAACATTACGCGCCTTTTCCGCGCCGGCATGGAACTCTTTCCCTACCGCAGCATCCATCTGCAGCTCGGCGACCGCCTGCGCGTTGTGGGGCCGGAGCGCGCCATCATGCGCTTTACGGCTCGCGTCGGCAACCAGTCGCACAAACTCGACCATCCGAACATCATCTCGATCTTCGTGGGCATCGCACTGGGCATTCTTGCCGGCGTCCTGCCGATTGCCATCCCCGGCATTCCGGTGCCGGTGAAGCTCGGCTTGGCGGGCGGTCCGCTGATCGTGGCCATTCTGCTAGGCCGTTACGGACCGAATCTGCGGCTCGCCACCTACACCACCAATTCGGCGAGCCTGATGCTCCGCGAACTCGGCATTGCATTCTTTCTGGCAAGCGTGGGGCTTGCCGCCGGCGACGGCTTCCTGCAGGCGTTTGCCTCCGGCGAGGGATTTGCCTACATGGCGCTTGGCCTCTGCATCACAATGCTTCCGCTGCTGGTCGTAGGCTATGTTGCACGCAAGTTCTTCTCGCTCAATTACCTCTCGATCGTCGGCATGATGGCCGGCACTACCACTGATCCTCCCGCACTCGCCTACGCGGCAACCCTTTCAGAAAAGAACAGCTCCGCTGTGGCGTACTCAACGGTCTATCCGCTCGCGATGTTCCTGCGCATTCTGACCGGTCAGGCACTGCTTCTGATCTTCTGGGCTGAGCTCTAAGAATTCCTATAAATCCCTCCCAAAACAAAACGGCGCTCCCTCAGAGCGCCGTTTTGTTGACTTGACCGCAGCGATGAGCTTCCCGAAGATGCTCAATCGCCGCAGAGCCGGATTTAAGGCTTCACTTCCGTTTTTTTCTGGTCAGCCGCCGCCTTGGCACGCGCCTCAAGCATCACCAGCGTTTCACGCGCCTGCATATATTCTCCGCTGTCGGGCGGAATTCGCGGGAGCATCGCACGAACCACGTCAACGGCCCATGCCCAATCCTCGGCAGCAATAGCCGCCATCACCGCGAGACGTTCTGCGCGCGGATCATCTGCCATCAGTCCGTACGCTTCCTTAACCACGCGGTTGGCGTCGGCATACCAATCGGACTCCTGAGCTGTGAGCACTGCAGCGCCGTATTCGAGCATCACGTCACGGTCACGAGCAATCTTCGGTTCGACTTCTCTGGCCGTGCGAAGCGCACGTGCCGCAGCACGGAAGTCGCCCGCCTCAATTTTCTTGTGTGCGAAGAGCACCCAGGCACGGCCGTCTTTGGGCGCAGTCTTCAGATACGCTTCGATGGACTCTGCTGAGGCGTTGCCCTCCATCACCTTTTGGGCATTCGTTAATTCGAGCATCTCGGGAGACCCGAGAAACGCGTAGGAGCCCCCCGCAACGACGGTGATGAGCACAGCTACCGAAACGGCCAGCTGCACGCGGGAAAGCCGCGTCGAGGGCTTGGCATTCGCTGAGGACGACGGCGCTCCGGTCGGATCCGCAGCGGGCTTTTGCTCCTCAATCACGCGGCGGCGCAGGTCTGTTAAAAGCGACTCGTACTCAGCCTCTGAGATGCGCCCGAGTGAGCGGTCAGCATCAAGCTTGGCTTTTTCTGCCTGCAGCGCTTTGGTGGCCAAAGCGGTCGCTTCGCGATCAAGCGCTTCGCCGTTCACATCGTTCTTAGCGCGCAGAACCGTTGGGAGCACCGCAACGATGGCGGCAAGCAGCATCAAAGCGCAGATAACGTAGAGAAGCCAGGTGGAGGTCATGGTGTTGGCGGAAAGATCAGTGGAAACGCTACTGTAGCGAAAAAAAGCGGCACCGGTGCGGTGCCGCTTTTCTTTCTCTAAGTGAGAGCGTCGTTTTCAATTGACACTCTCACTTGACTCAGCCTTCAAAGGCCTTATTACTTGCCGGCTTTGGCGGAAGCCTTGGCAGCGATGGCCTTGCGGAGCAGAGCGGTCGCATCAGAAGCGGCCTTGGCACTCTTGGCGAGGCTGCGCTGAGCTTCTTCGGGATTGTGGAAGTACGCACCGTTGACGGCCGTCCAGTATTCCCAATTGATGTGAGCTGAGGAGTGGAGCTTACGAGCTTCATCCAGCGTCTTTTCATCAACGCCCGAGGCAATCGCGAGTTCGAAGGCATTGAACATGTCGTTCATGCGGGCTTCAGCTTCGCGAACCTTGCCGTCATAGTGACCCTTCATGGCATCGATCGCCTTGTTCATCTGTTCGGCGGTCTTGTCCTTGTGGCAGGTCAAGCAGGTTTCCTGCATGTAGTGGCGCGGCGAGGTAGCCCAGTGAACCGTGTACATCTTGCCGGTCTTTTCGTCCTTGACCTTAGGCATATGGCAGGTAGCGCAGGTAGCGCCGGCCTTGTCGTGCGTAGAGCCGAAGTACGTTTCAGTGTCCGGATGCTGCATCTTCACGAGCGCTGCGCCCGTAAGGTTGTGCTTGAAGTCACGGAAACCGATCTTGTCGTAGTACTGCTCGATCTCGTCGGCATTGACAAACGGGAAGTGGTTGGTCAGGCGGCTGTCGAAGCCGATCTTGGCGCCCGTCTTGGCATCAAAGCCCGGGTTGCAGATGTATTCGACGTGGCACTGAGCGCACATGAGGTTGGAGTCCGCCTTGTCCATATAGGCGACCTTGCGGGTGAAGCCGCGAACGCCCACATCCTTCACATCGAGCTTCGTCGGATGTGCAGCAACATCGCGGTAGACGTTCGGCACGGACTTGTCGTCACGCGTCACGGCATCGATCAGCGCATCGCGGACAACACGCGGCTGAGCAGTATGCGGATCATGGCAGAAGTTGCAGTTGATGGCGTGATTGACCTTGCGGACCACATCAACCGGATTCGAAGAACGGCTGAACTGAGCGCCTTCCACCTTGTCGCCAAGGTAGGCCCAGTCCATCATGACGTCGGTGGACTTGCACGACCAGCAGACGGCATTGGCAGCGGCCGCGGTGCCGGGCTTGTGGACCTTCTGCGCGTTGTTGTCCGGATAGTTGTCCTTCAGAACATCCCAAACCTTGTAGGACTTGCCGCCGTCGAGCGTGGCATAGAGCCAGCCGTCCTTGGGTTCGAAGCGGCCGCCGAATGCACGGTCAACGATGAACTGGTCGATGGCCATCCAAACATGGGCGCGCGGCAGATCATGTTCTACCGTGAAGCCATGGGCGCCGAGCGCGCGGTCAAAGAACGGATCGGGAGCCGGGCCATTAGGCGCCTTCTTCGACTGACGAGCAGCACGGCCGTCATCCTTATAGAGGGACTTGTACTGCGCCTGATGGCAGCCGCCGCAGGTAGCCGGATCCATGTTGACCGTCGGACGATCCGTCACCTTCTTCAAGTGCTGATCAACGCCCGAGTGGCAGGACGTGCAGGCAATGTCCTTGTGCGCGGCGCCGGCGTGCGCCTTGGTGATATTGGAGTGGCAGGTCGTGCAGGTCGACAGATCAGCGGCCTGAGCGGAAACGCATGCGCCCAGCGAAAAGAGCGCGGCGGCAACAGCCGTCAACATAGGCTTCGTGTTCATAAGAGGTCTCCTTCCAGAGCATTTGAATGCTCTGCCGCCGCAGCCCTTCAACGGGTGTCTGATGAGCTTCCATCTCGGCGGAATTTTTTTATTCGTATGAAATTGTATTTTTCCTTACAGCATCCTTAAAGACCTCTGATGGGAGAGGTCTAGTTCTAATTGAGAACCCCTCTCAACTCCGTTGTTAGCTACTGCCGCAGTGATATAGAAACGATAGGCGGTCCCTATTTACTAATAAATAGGTATATAGGGTGTTGTCTCGGGGGTTAACCCGACTCCCCCAATCGAGGGGGTGCAAACGCGCGGCCGCCGAATGCAAACACATTCGACGGCCGCAAAACATGAAAGTTGTGAAGCAAATATTACGAAATGCTTCCACCCAACTAATTCACTTCTTCATCCTTCTTGCGAGGCCAGCAGACGATGCCGCGGGTGGCCGGCAGCACAGACGGATCAAACTCGGGGTTCTCCACCCCCTCTGAGCGCTGCTTGAAATAGTCCTTCATTGCCGCAAACGCATAGCGGCCAAGGAGAGCGATGGCTGCGAGGTTGAGCATCGCCATCAAGGCCATAAAGAGATCGGCCAGATTCCAAACAATATTGAGACTCGCGACGCTGCCGAAATACACCATCACCAGCACGCAGCCGCGGAAAATCCAGCTGGCTATCGGCCGACGGCTGATGAAGTCCATGTTCACCTCGCCGTAAAAGTAGTTGCCGATGATCGAACTGAAAGCAAAGAAGAGAACGATCACCGTCATAAAGGTGTTGGTCCAAGCACCGAGCTGCCCCGTAAGTACATGCTGGGTGAGTTCGATCCCAGTGAGCTGAGCGCCGTGCCAATCCGGCGAGAGGAGAACAATCATGGCCGAGGCCGTGCAGACGAACATGGTGTCGACAAAGACGCCCAAGGCCTGCACCAAACCCTGTTTGACGGGGTGGGACGCATCCGCCGTCGCCGCAGCATTAGGCACGGAACCCATACCGGCTTCGTTGGAAAAGAGACCGCGCTTAATACCCGTCATGAGCGCCATGCCGAAGGCCGCCCCGGTTACTGCGTCCACACCGAAAGCACTCTTGACGATCAAGAGCAGAACTTCCGGAACGAGCGTGATATTCATCACGGTGACCACCGCAGCAAGGAGCAGGTAAGCCCCTGCCATCAGCGGCACCATCCATCCCACCACTCGTGCGATGCGGTTCAAGCCGCCGAAAATCACCAGACCCGTCAGAACTGCGATGCCTAACCCCGTCCAAGCCGGATCCACATCGAAAGATGCCTTGAGCGAAAGCGCCATCGTGTTGGCCTGCACTGAATTAAAAATGAGGCCGTAAGTGACGGATATCAGCACGGCAAAGAGCCAGGCGCCCCACCGAGAGCCCAGGGCATTCCCGATGTAGTAAGCCGGACCGCCCACGAAGCCGCCGCCGCGGCGCGGAACTTTGTAGATCTGAGCAAGAGTCGACTCCACAAACCCCGTTGCCGCGCCTAAGAGCGCTATGACCCACATCCAGAAGACGGCACCCGGACCGCCGACCACAACAGCAATGGCAATGCCCGCAATATTGCCCACGCCGACACGCGACGCCGTGGAAACGCAGAAGGCCTGAAAGGTAGAGATATGCCCTTTCTTTGTCTTGGCTGTTGCGCCCTCCGCAACAAGACGCACCATCTCACGCAGATGGCGGATCTGCACAAAACCTGTGCGGAAAGAAAACCAAAGTCCCAATCCCACCAGCATGACGATCAGGACGTATGACCAGAGGACATTATTGACGGCAGAGACGAGCGTGTTGAGAAGTTCCACGGCGAGGATGTTCCTTATCGAATCATTTTTGTTGTTTTCAGCACCGTATCGGGCGCCTCGAACGGAATCGGTCATATTAACAAAACGACCCGGCCGCCGTCCGTCTTTGACCTTTTCCTTATGGCTTTTGATCCTGCCTATTTCCGATCCTCATCTTATCTGAGAGCCGATTCAACCGTGTTTGCATAATTAGGGTTTGTACCAATAAAGTCCAAATCCTGTAAATCAGTGCCTTAAGGACTAGTTCTTTTGTATAACATTGTATTCGCCCAGGACGTGAATTCACCTGCCGCTATTCGGTTATAGAATGTCGTCATTCTTTCCTGCGGGGAAGATTTTCTGCCGCGGTCTGCCGGGCTCTAAGCACCCGGCGACGCGTCCTTCCGAGAGGAAAGCCGGAAGGTTGTAAGCCTTCTCCTATTATTGGGGGAAGGCTTCCTTTTTGATCGGAACAGGACGCAAAACCGCTGCAGCTCCAAAAGAGGTGCAGCGGTCTGAAAAGGCTTAAAGTCAGCCGACGAACGGGAACGGTTTAGAAACCCGTACCGATCTGGAATTGGAAGCGCTGAGTATCGTCGCCTTCCTTGTCATTGAGCGGGAATGCAATGGAGAACTTGAGCGGGCCCAAGGGCGAAATCCAGGCAATGCCGAAGCCCGTCGAATAGCGCAGATCAGCAAAGTCGATCTTCTGACGAGCGTAGTTGCCGTGCTGATCACCTTCGTAACCCCACGCGTAGCCGGCATCCAGGAAGCCGAAGATTCGCAGCGTGCGGTCGCCGCCCGGGAGCGGAGCAAGGATTTCGATATTGCCGGTAATCATGCGGTCACCGCCAAGATTGTCGCCGTCCGAATTGGCCGAATAATCCTTCGGACCGAGCGTGCCCGAATCATAGCCGCGCACCGAGCCGATGCCGCCCACGTAGAAGTTTTTGAAGAAGGGGAACTGATCCGTACTGCCGTAGACGTCGCCCCAGCCGACCTCGCCGTTAAGAGCCAAAGTCCAGGTACGCGAGAGCGGAATGTAGTGCTGGTACTGGTAAGTGGCTTTGTAGTACTGAATGTCAAGACCGGGGAGCCCTAATTCACCGGACAGGCGCTGATAGACGCCGCGGGTCGGCGCGAGTGAATTGTCGCGGCTGTCGCGGGACCAGCCGAGCGTGAGCGCCACACTCACCGGATTATCACCGAACTTCTCAACGTAGTTTTGATATCGCCGCGGCGATCTGGGATTCGCATCAACGTGCGTCGACTCCACGCGGGTGCCGAGGAACACGCGGTCCAGTTCAGTGAAAGGAATGCCCCAAGACACGCCCGCACCGCGGGTTTCATACTTCACATCGGCAACGTCGAGCTCTTCCAAGTCGACTTTGCGGTCATAGAGGTCATAAGTGCGGCTGATGCCTTCGGGCGTCACATAGGGTTCCGTCACGGAAAGCGCATACGTACGCTGCGACTTAGACGTATTGACATCGACCGACACCGAATTGCCGGTGCCGAAAACGTTATTCTGCGCGAAGCCTGCCGACAAAATGATGCCTTCAGACGTGGAGTAGCCGGCGCCGAGTGAAATGGAGCCTGTCGGACGCTCCTTCACATTCACTTCAAGGTCGACCTGATCGCGCGTGCCCGGCACAGGCTTCGGTTCTGCAGTCACACTCTCGAAGTAGCCGAGACGGTCAATACGGTCGCGCGAGAGCTTGACTTTGTCGCTGTCGAACCAGGCGGATTCGTACTGACGGACTTCACGGCGGATGACTTCGTCATGCGTGCGGTTGTTGCCGGTGATATTCACGCGGCGGACATAAGCGCGGCGTCCCGGATCGATCGTATAAACGATATCGACCGTACGGTCTTCCGCATTGGAAATCGGATTGGCGTTGGCTGACGCAAAGGCATAACCGAGCGTTGAAAGCTTATCGGTCAGCGCGGTGGAAACGTCTTTCACCGCCTGCGCGTTGTAGACCTCACCGGCCTTGAGCGTAACGAGCGCGTTGAGCTGATCATCAAGCCCGAGCAGATCGCCCTGAAGCTTAGCGCTGCGGATTGTGTACTTTTCACCTTCCGTCAGGTTGATCGTAATGTAAACGTTTGACTTATCCGGCGCCACCGACACCTGCACGGAATCGATCTTGAAGTCCAGATAGCCCTGATTCATGTAGAACGAGCGGATGGTTTCAAGGTCGGCGGCGAGTTTTTCGCGCGAGTAGAGGTCGCGCTTGGTGTACCAAGAGAACCAGTTCGGCGTTCCGAGCTGCATCAGGTCGAGCAGATCATCCGAATCGTAAAGGTGGTTGCCGGTAATGCGGATCGAAGCAATGGACGAGGCACTGCCTTCGTCAACATTGACAGTAATGCGCACGCGGTTGCGTTCAAGCGGCGTCACCGTCGTTTTGACAGAAGCTCCGTAATAGCCTCGGGCGAGGTACTGACGGCGCAGTTCCTGATCGGCGCGGGTGAGCGTCGCATTGTCGAAAATGCGGCCTTCGGCAAGCCCCACGTCACGAAGACTCTTTTCGACCGCTTCCTTGTCAAACGCCTTAATGCCGTGCGTTTCAATGGTTGCTACGGCCGGACGCTCCATCACGTGAACAACCACAACATCGCCGTCCTGAGTGAGCGACACATCGCGGAAAAGTCCGGACTGATAAAGGGAACGAATGGCGCGGACACCCTTTTCGGCCGTGTATTCATCACCGGCGCGGAAAGGAAGATGCGAAAAGACCGTACCGGGCTCCGTACGCGTGAGACCCTCGACGCGGATGTCGGAAATCGTGAACGCCGAAGCAGAGCCGGCAAGTACGAATGCGGCGGCAAGCGCGGCCGTCAGGCGGGTAATAGTGGGGAGCTGCAAGACGATTTCTCTCTCAACACTGAATTCTGTATCCGGCCGCTTGGGAGCACGGCTCCCCGGGCGCATCAACGACAAAAGCGTCAGCCGGCAGCGCCCGAAAAAAATTGTTGTAAGGTTAGCACAAGGAACGGACCGTTCGAGCCGCCGCGGCGTGCTGAAAACCTCCGAAACGCTTCTCCGTTTGCGCGGCCCATTCATCCGCCGAGTCGGCCGATATCATTCATAGTCACGTAAACAGCTAGAAGCAGAAGGAGCGCCATGCTGACGGCACCGAGTTTTTCCTTCAGTCCTCTGGCAAGACTCCGTCCCATCAGGTCCTCAATGCCCAAAATGACGAGCTGTCCGCCGTCCAAAGCCGGAATCGGAATAAGGTTCATGAAGCCGATGGCGATCGAAATAAGCGCCACAAATTCCAAAAAGGCGCTGACGCCCGCCGTCAGTGCGCTGCCGGCCATGCCGGCAATGCCGACAGGCCCCGAGAGATTCTCGGTGCTCACCTCACCCTTAGCCATGCCCCCAACGGCCGCCGCTTGGAAACGCGTGAGCCCCACCACCTTGTCAAACGCCGTTTCAAGCGACTGCAGCGGCGTGAGACGAACGGTCACAAACTCAATGCCGGGTCCGAACCGCAGTTCTGCACGGCCGACCGCAGACTGAGTCTTCTCGTCGAGGATACGCTTTGGCACGAGCGAAATCTCAACCGGCGTTCCGGCACGATTGACTGAAAGCTGAACTGTTTTTTCGGGCGACGTTCGGATAGCGGCTGCAAATCCCTGCATGTCGGCGCGGCTGCCGTTGATCTTTTCAACGACGTCGCCCGACTTGAGGCCCGCAGCGGCGGCGGGTCCGTCAGCCTCAACCTTGAGAATCGTGACGCCGCGGCCGGCGAGGAGAAACCCCAGTTTCTGCAGCACAAACCCATTGGTCTTGGCCGCCTCGTCGAGCGACAAACCTGACAAATCAAAGTGCCGCACATAGGATTCGCCTGTCTTTGCCCGCGAGAACGTTACCGGCACATCAGCCTTACCCGTATGCTCGAGAAGCGCGGAATTGAAGTCCATGACGCCCACGATGCGTCGGCCGTCGACCGCCGTCACCAGATCCATCGCGCCCACCCCCTGCGTTTGGGCCTGCGAGGCCGGTGCCGGCTCCACATAAGGCGCAATGTCCCGCACGCCGATAGCACCCGAGGTGGCAAACAGCATGACAGCCAGCACGAAATTCATGAGCGGCCCTGCCGTCACAACGATCGCCTTTTTCCAGCGCGGCCCTGAATCAAACAACACGCCGGTCGGCTCGCGGCCCTGCTCGCGAAGCTCATCAGCCTCTTCAAAGGCCACATACCCGCCGATCGGCAGCAGCGACACGGCAAACTCCGTATCCCAGGCACGCCGACGCCAAAGGACGCGGCCCATGCCGATTGAAAAGCGCTTGACACCGAAGCCGAGCCACTTGGCGGCCAAATAGTGACCGCCCTCGTGAATCATGACCACGATGCCGATGGTGAGAAGAAAGCCCACAAGGCTCAGGAGTACAGAAAGCGTCATTCGGATGGCTGGCTACGACTAAAAAGGAAGTAACAAAAAACTCAGTTAAAGAATTCGGAGACCGACAGTATTTCAGCGGCACGTGTGCGCGCTTCTACATCAATTGCAAAAATTTCTTCAACGGACTGCGGCGCCGGCGCGCTGAAGCGTTCTGTCGTCATTTCAACCAGTTTCATGATGCCCGTGAATGAAATTCTTTCATCAAGAAATGCCGCGACAGCAACTTCATTGGCCGCATTCATCACAATAGAGGATCCGTCGCGGCGGCGAAGTGTTTCTCGGGCAAGTTCCAGGAGCGGAAATGTTTCAAGATCCGGCGCCTCAAAAGTGAGCCTCCCGACACGCGTTAAGTCGAGAGCACCCACGCCGGAACTCACGCGCTGCGGCCACGACAGCGCCGCAGCAATGGGCGTGCGCATGTCCGGGTCGCCTAACTCCGCCATCACCGCTCCATCCTCAAAGGCCACCATCGAGTGGATCACCGATTCCGGATGCACCACAACGTCAATGCGGTCTTCGGGAAAGTCAAAGAGCCACGAGGCTTCAATCACCTCAAGTCCCTTATTCATCAGAGTCGCGCTGTCAACACTGATCTTGCGGCCCATACTCCATTTCGGATGTTTGACCGCCATGGCAGGCGTGATGCCTTCGAGCGTCTTTCGCCCGCGAAACGGGCCGCCCGAAGCGGTGAGAATGATCCTTGCGCGGCTGCGCGCATTGGGGTCAGCTGCCGCAAGGCACTGAAAAACCGCACTGTGTTCGCTGTCAACCGGAAAGAGCTCTGCACCGCACTCGGCAACCGTCTTCATGAGCAGCGCCCCGCCGCAGACCACGCTTTCCTTATTGGCAAGCATCAGCCGTTTGCCCGTACGAGCAGCCGCAAAGGTGGGCGCCACCCCGGCAGCACCCACAATCGCCTGCAGTACGGCATCCGTCTCCGGATCCGCAGCGAGCGCTTCAACGGCATCTGCGCCGGCGAGCGCCTCGACGTCATGGCAGGCCGCCCCCACCCAATCTGCCCGCACGGCCCACCCGGCTT
>OCAA01001167.1_pt1 | contig 15280 bp, 6 predicted proteins | sample 1538241 | NCBI WGS metagenome assembly OCAA01 (sample SAMEA2580241, study PRJEB22360) | human gut metagenome | biome: human gut; feature: human-associated habitat; material: faeces | place: Denmark | collected 2008/2010
TGGGATAGGACCAGGCCTCCCAGTTCAAAAGGTTAGCGGCAACTGCCGCCACATATATGAAAAGTCTTAGAAATATCCAATCCACTTTCTGGTGACTGAAGCATTATTACTGAAACAACCCTCATTCCTTGTAGCGTCCGTAGAAGAAAAGCGGTAGCACATATATGCGCCGCCGCTTTCCTTTTTATTATGTCGCCCGTTTGTTAAAAACTCATACCAGCAACCCCACTAATTATTAACCCCGTGATGCACATCCTCCGTAGAGGGTGTGAGTGGCAGGAATGTATATCCATTTGCAAGACCCCACTGAATAATACGTTCAACAGCATTAACACTGAAGTTCTTAATATCATGCTGTAAAACCACCGATACATTGTGGCTCTTCATTCCATTTATAACATTCTGATAAACTGCATCTGTGCTTGTAGTTTCACCGGCATCACCGCTTGAAACATTCCAGTCAAAGTACTTATAGCCCTGGTCAGTAACATCCTTTGTAAGCTCGCTCATAATACCGCTGCAGTACTTCTTGCTGACAGTATTAGAACTTCCGCCAGGAAATCTTATAAGCTTAGGGCGCTCACCTGTCTGTGCATAGACAATGTCGGACATTTCATTTAAGTCTTCAAAATATGCGCTTGTGCTTGAATATATCTTCTGATAGTCGTGTGAAGCGCTGTGGATAGCTACTGTATGACCAGCGGCGGCTTCCTTGGCTATCATATCCTGATAACCGCTGTTTACATTCGTTACAAAAAATGTAACCTTTACATTATATTTATCAAGGATATCTAATAACTGCTGTGTAAATGCACCAGGACCATCATCAAAGGTCAGGTAGACAACCTTGCTGCCAGAATTAGATGTACTTGCCTGCTTGACGGCCTCAACATTAACAGTTCGTTCAATAGATGATTCATTGCCAAACTTATCGGTTGCAGCATAAGTCAAAGTGTATGTTCCAGCATGATAAGTTGATAAATCTCCAGAAACGGTAATGCTTTCAGAAATGTCATTGCCGTAAGAGTCGGTAGCAGTACAGCCAGGGTCATCAAACTTGGTTCCAGCTTTGATAGTAATTTCAGCATCACCATTAAGTGTGAGTTCTGGTCCAATTCCGTTATTGTATTCTATTACACGCTGTACAGATGTTTTATTACCAGAGGAATCACTTACAGTATAAGTTATCACATTATCAGATTCAGTTTTAGTAACTTTACTTGTAATATCACCATCATAGTTGTCAGTAGCGGTAAAACCTTCTTCCTGATAGGTTTCGCCGGTTTTAGGGTAGTAGCCAGGTACTTCGTCTAGCTCGATGACAGGTGCCTGTGTATCAACTACTTTAACATCTCTTGTTTTTTTGGCTGAAAATATGCCTTTTTTTGCCTTATAATGAATGTGGTAAGTACCAAGCCTTGAAGTATCCACATTGCCGCTTATATCAACGGTCAGAGGTATATTTCTTGAGGCAAACATATTATAGGAGGCAACAGCTCCATCTTCATTATATGTTTCACCATATTCAATCGTTTCCTTTGCTTTACCGTTCAGACTGATATCGATATTAAAAAGTGAAAGAAACAATATAATAAGGAAGAGTAATGCAACAACTATGCCAGTAACAGTTATTACAAGTTTCTTATTCTTTTCAAAGAATTCTTTAGTAATCATAGGTCTAATCTCCTAACTTATTATTGTAGCTAAAGTATTATATTACTTTTTTTGAAAAAAATTAATACTTAAACGAAAAAAATCTTAAAAATTCTTAAGAAAAATATTCCAGAGATAAAATGCTATAAAATGTATCATCAGGAAAACAAGGATGAATGTGTTAATAATGTAACAATATTGGGTTAAAATGCATTAATTAAACAAATGGTAAATGATAAATCTGAACTTTAAAATAAAATATAAATCTTTTATGAAAAAAATATCATTTATTTGATAAATTACAAAATTACATACAATAGATTTGACATAATGACTTTACTTTTTTGTCGAATAATACTAAAATATTGATAAGAGAGATTATTATCTCATATTTCGATTAGGAGGTATATATAACAATGGCTAGAGAAAAACAGTCAATGGATGGTAATACAGCCGCTGCTCACGTTGCGTATGCGTTTACAGAAGTAGCAGGTATCTATCCAATCACACCTTCCAGCCCAATGGCAGACGTTGTTGACCAGTGGTCAGCAGCTGGAAGAAAGAATATTTTTGGTAATACAGTAAAGGTAACAGAGATGCAGTCTGAAGCAGGTGCTGCTGGTACAGTGCATGGTTCACTTGCAGCCGGTGCCCTTACAACAACATTCACAGCTTCACAGGGTCTTTTACTTATGATTCCTAATATGTATAAGATTGCTGCTGAACAGCTCCCTTGTGTATTTGATGTATCAGCTCGTACAGTTGCTACACAGTCACTTAACATTTTCGGTGACCATAGTGATGTTTATGCATGTCGTCAGACAGGTTTCGCTATGCTTGCTGAAACAAACCCACAGGAAGTTATGGACTTAAGCCCAGTTGCACATCTTGCAGCTCTTGATGGCAAGGTTCCATTCATCAACTTCTTTGATGGTTTCCGTACATCTCACGAGATCCAGAAGATTGAAAAGTGGGACTATGAAGACCTTAAGGAAATGTGCCCAATGGACAAGGTTGAGGAATTCCGTGCTCATGCACTTAATCCTAACAAGCCAGCTATGCGTGGTTCTCATGAGAATGGAGATGTATTCTTCCAGCATCGTGAAGCATGTAACACAGTATATGATGAACTTCCAGAAGTAGTAGAGAAGTACATGAAGAAAGTAAACGAGAAGCTCGGTACTAACTATGACTTATTCAACTACTATGGTGCTCCAGATGCTGACAGAGTTATCGTAGCTATGGGTTCTATCAATGACGTTGCAGAAGAAGTTATTGATTACTTAACAGCTAAGGGTGAGAAGGTTGGTCTTATTAAGGTAAGACTTTATCGTCCATGGTCATCTAAGGCAATCTTAAAGGTTCTTCCTAAGACAGCTAAGAAGATTGCTGTTCTTGACAGAACTAAGGAACCAGGCTCACTTGGTGAACCACTTTACCTTGATGTTGCTACAACACTTCGTGAAGCAGGTCTTAACGATATCACATTAGTAGGTGGTCGTTATGGTTTAGGTTCAAAGGATACTCCTCCTTCATCAGTATTCGCTGTATACAAGGAATTAGAGAAGGATGAGCCAAAGCACAGATTCACAATCGGTATTGTTGATGATGTTACTAACCTTTCACTTCCAGAGGTTAAGCCAGCTCCTATTACATCAGCTCCTGGTACAGTAGAATGTAAGTTCTGGGGTCTTGGTGGTGATGGTACAGTTGGTGCTAACAAGAACTCTACAAAGATTATCGGTGACCACACAGATAAGTTTATTCAGGCATATTTCCAGTATGACTCAAAGAAGACTGGTGGTATCACAATCAGCCATTTAAGATTTGGTGATAACCCAATCAGAAGTCCATACTACATCAATCAGGCTGACTTCGTAGCATGTCATAATCCTTCATATGTTGTTAAGGGTTATAAGATGGTTCAGGATGTTAAGCCAGGCGGAATCTTCATGATTAACTGCCAGTGGTCTGATGAAGAACTTAACCAGCATATGCCAGCAGAAGCAAAGCAGTATATCGCTAAGAATAATATCCAGCTTTACACAATCAACGCTATTGATAAAGCTATTGAAATCGGTATGGGTAAGAGAACTAACACAATCTTACAGTCAGCATTCTTTAAGCTTGCTAACGTAATGCCTATCGATGAAGCTGTTGAATATATGAAGGCAGCAGCTAAGAAGTCATACAGCAAGAAGGGTGATGCAGTAGTTGAGATGAACTACAAGGCTATCGATGCTGGTGTTGACGCAGTACATAAGGTAGAAGTACCAGCAGACTGGGCAACAGCAGTTGATGATAATAAGCCAGTTGAGAGAACAGGTCGTCCTGCTACAGTTAAGATGGTTAATGAACTTCTTGACCCTATCGGCAAGATGGATGGTGACAGCCTTCCAGTATCAGCATTCAAGGATATCGCTGATGGTCAGTTTGAAACAGGCGCTTCAGCATACGAGAAGAGAGGAACAGCCGTTATGGTTCCTGAGTGGGATCCAGCAAGCTGTGTTCAGTGTAACAGCTGTGCATTCGTATGCTCACATGCAACTATCAGACCATTCATCCTTAATGCAGATGAACAGGCAGCAGCTCCATCACAGATTAAGCTTGCTGATTCTAAGCATGCAACAGACACAACAATGAAGTACACAATGTCAGTATCTCCATTAGATTGTATGGGATGTGGCGAATGTGTAACAGTATGTCCTAAGGCTGGAGAAGCTCTTAAGATGGTTCCACAGGAATCACAGGCAGCAGAGCAGCCAGTATTCGATTATCTTGTTGCTAACGTAGGTAAGAAGGATATTAAGCCAGCATTAGTTAATACACCAATCGGTTCTCAGTATAACCAGCCACTCCTTGAATTCTCAGGAAGCTGTGCAGGTTGTGCAGAAACATCTTATGCTAGATTAATTACTCAGTTATTTGGTGAGCAGATGTATATTTCAAACGCAACAGGTTGTTCTTCAATCTGGGGCGGTCCAGCAGCTACATCACCATATACAGTAAATAAGGATACATTAAAGGGACCAGCTTGGTCTAACTCATTATTCGAGGATAATGCAGAACATGGTTTTGGTATGTATCTTGGACAGAAGGTTCTTCGTGACCAGGCTATCGCTAAGATAGAAGAAATGGCTGCATCTGAGAAGGCTTCAGAAGGCTTTAAGGCAGCAGCAGCTAAGTACCTTGAAACAAAGAATGATACTAAGGCTAATACACCAGCTACAGAAGCTCTTATCGCAGAACTTGAAAAGGCAGCAGCAGATGGATGCCCAACAGCTCCAGAAGTACTTGCTAAGAAGAACTACCTTGCTAAGAAGTCTGTATGGATCTTCGGTGGTGATGGTTGGGCTTACGATATCGGTTTCGGTGGTCTTGACCATGTACTTGCTTCAGGCGAGAACGTAAATGTTATGGTATTCGATACAGAAATGTATTCTAATACAGGTGGACAGGCTTCTAAGGCTTCTAACATCGGTGAAGTTTGCCAGTTCGCTGCAGCTGGTAAGGAAATCGGTAAGAAGTCACTTGCTGAAATCGCTATGAGCTATGGCTATGTATATGTAGCACAGATTGCTCTTGGTGCTAACCCAGCTCAGGCATTAAAGGCTATCGAAGAAGCTGAAAACTACAATGGACCATCATTAATCATTGGTTATGCTCCTTGCGAACTTCACGGTATCGCTAAGGGTGGTATGAACCACTGCCAGGATGAAATGAAGAAGGCTGTTAAGGCTGGATACTGGAACCTCTTCTCATTCAACCCAGCATTAAAGGCTGAAGGAAAGAATCCATTTACATTAACATCTAAGGCCGGCGATGGCTCATATCAGGATTTCCTTAACAATGAAGCACGTTATACACGTCTTGTTAAGCCATTCCCTGAAAGAGCAGAAAGACTCTTCGCTAAGTCAGAAGAAGTTGCTAATGAGAGATTCGAGCACTTACAGAGACTTGTTGAATTATACAAGTAATTGACTTATATAGCTGATATCAGAAGCACCCGGGAATAAGCGCTGGCTTATAAGTTTCTGAGTCAGATGTGATAAACACCCCGTCATATATCCAGTTTGGGTATGTGGCGGGGTGTTTTTTATTTATGTTGGTGGTTCACAAGACATATATATTTGTGTATAATATAAATGATACTAGGGGCAAAAGGTTTAAACCCACATGAGCCTGCTCATAGGTGGGTGAATGACCTTGTGACCCGCCCCAATATGAGCATAAAAGTGTGATGATAATCCCGCGATATGCGAATATTGGTAGAATTGTTGGAGTGCGTAGCACGGAACAATTCGTAGGTATCATACATAGTTGGGGGTGACCCCAATATCATATAAGTAAGAAAAACGTGAGTTAAACCTCTGAATATACGAAATGGGGTGATTTATATGGGAAAGAGTACAATTAAGAATAAGAGAGCTGAGATTATGGTTATAGTCATAAGTGCAGTTCTTGTAGCAGTTATTTTTACAATGCTTATTAGATTTAATAAGAATAAAGAATTTGTATATAATAAGCATCTTGATGAAACAGTTATAAGTATCGATGATGAAAATATCACTCTGAAAGAATTTTCTTATTATGTATACATAGTAGAAAAACAGGTAAATGATATGGCGATAAAGTATAATCCAGATGATACTAATGAATTTTGGAATACATATTTTAAAAATTCTCTTGACAGTGTGTTCACAAGGGATTATGCTAAACAACTGGCGAAAGATTTATGTGAGTATGATTATATAATGGAAAAAGAAACCGCTGTGCATAATCTGTATGTTACTGAAAGCGAGAAGGACTCATTAAGGACTGAAGCAAAGGATACATATAATGATTTCACACAGAAGGCAAAGGATAATACAAAGCTTAGTGAAGATGATATATTTAATATATTGTGCCGTAGAAAGCTTGCAGAGAAGTATGCTATAAGGGCGGCAACACAGGTAAAAGCCGATGGTTTTGAGGGTGACAGTTCATCTCTGCTTGATTATGATGGAGATTATTATAAAGAAATAATCAAAGCGAAGTACAATATCACAGAGAATGAAAAACTGTTAGATAAAATAACTATGGGCAGGATTACGGTCAACTAATACAGGCAGAAAAGCATTTCCAGATGCATAATCAGATACATGTATAATAAAGCCTTTAAAAGCTAGCAATATTATTATAGAATACGTGTGCTATATGGCACAGAAAGAGGGTTCTGATGACAAAGGATATGACAAAAGGGTCGCCTTTTAAGCTTATTCTTGGATTTGCATTTCCTATGCTTCTGGGTATGCTTTTCCAGCAGTTTTATAATCTGGTTGATACTATGATTGTTGGTAAGACACTTGGTGTATCAGCTCTGGCAGGTGTCGGGGCAACAAGTTCAATTAACTTTATGATAATCGGTTTCTGTATGGGTATATGTAACGGGTTTGCAATTCCCGTTGCGCAGCAGTTTGGTGCAGGAAAGTACAGCGAATTAAGAAAATATGTGTTTAACGGTTATATATGTAGTGCAGTGTTTGCAGTAGTTATGACGGTACTTTCAGTAGTGTTCTGTGCGCCTATATTAAGACTTCTCAACACACCAGATGATATATTTATGCACGCATACAATTATATAGTCATAATATTTGCAGGAATACCAACAGTATTTTTGTATAATATAGTATCAGGAATAATCCGTTCACTTGGTGACAGCAAGACTCCGGTATATTTCCTTGTGTTATCGTCAGTTATTAATATAGTACTTGACTTTATCCTTATCATATATGCAAAGATGGGAGTGGCTGGTGCCGGAATTGCCACAGTTATATCACAGCTTGTATCCGGAGTTGGCTGTACTATATATATGTATAAGAAGTTCGACATTTTAAAGGCGAACAGACAGGAAAATGTTGTAAGAAAAAGATATGTTGTCAATCTGTGTTATATAGGTGTGCCTATGGGATTACAGTATTCCATAACAGCTATCGGAAGTACTATACTTCAGGTTGCTGTAAATGGACTTGGTTCTTCATATGTTGCGGCTATGACAGCAGGTTCTAAGATGTTCAACTTTACATGCTGTCCGTTTGATGCACTCGGTTCGACTATGGCTACTTATGGTGGTCAGAATGTCGGTGCAGGTAAGATAGACAGGCTTGGCAAGGGTATCAGGGCTGCTATGATAATAGGTGCAGTATATAGTGTCGTGGCACTTGTAGTCCTATTCTTTACAACAGATTATATTGCACTTCTTTTCGTGGATGCGGCAGAAGTAGAGATTATACGTCTTACAAGAAGCTTCATACTTGCATCGGCATTATTCTATATACCTCTTACAGGTGTCAATGTATACAGATTTTGTATACAAGGTATGGGATATTCAGTATTTGCGATACTTGCCGGTGTATTTGAAATGCTTGCAAGAACACTTGTTGCAATATTCCTTATACCAGTTATAGGCTTTAATGGCGCATGTCTTGCCAATCCGGCAGCGTGGATAGCGGCTGATATATTCCTTATTCCGGCGTTTATACATTGTTGTAATAAGCTTAAGGTAAGACATGGGATGAAAGATTAACGTATAACTCTGACGGTAAAATATATCATAACGTAGCAATAAGGGTTAATTTACATGAATAATTAAGCAATATGTTTTTTATAGTATGGACAAAATTATGCAAAATTTTAAGTTTGCTTATTTGTCCATGATTAAATAATTAATATATAAGTAACATATTTAATATAGCATATTTGTAAAAAGAAAAGGAGATTATGGAGATGAGTGAGGTTAAGAGTATAGACGTAGAAGAAAATCAGTTTGCATACAGATATGATACACAGCTTCTTATTGATAAAAGAGATAAGGACCTTGATGAGGATGAGATAGCTGACTACATAACAAACAACATAGAGGGTAATTGTCTTATCGCAGTTGGTGATGAGGATATGATTAAGATACATTTTCACACTAACAGACCTTGGGATGTATTAAAGTACTGCAATACAGTTGGTGAGATATATGATATAGTTGTCGAGGATATGATTCGCCAGTCGGCTGGACTTCAGGGATAATTAAGTTATTCAATATATGATTATAAAAAATAATATGAAGTTATAAAATAACAATTTTAAAATGTTGCATAATTATATCCGATTTATAAAGATATATTTTTGTAATCTATTAGAATGTATCTGTATGACAAATAAAAAGAGTTGGTTCTTATCTTTGTCTAAGATATATTTAAATAAAAATACATTTTAGTAATGCAGATAAAATTATTCAATACAGGAATAAAATCACGCTAATAAGGCATCTTAATGTTATAGTTATTGTTTCAGTGCTGATTGGAATATTAAATATGGCGTTGTGCAGTAATTAATTATCTTGTTAAGATGGATTGAGAGGATGCCTATAATGAGTGATTTTAGCTGTGATGTTAAAGAAAATATTAAAAGGTTGGAAACCAGTCTTAACGTGGAACGTAATTTTGATATACTTCAGAGAGAAGTGGTGATTGCGGGGCGTAGGGCTGGTTTTTTCTTTATAGATGGTTTCGTGCAGGAGGATACAGTAGAAAAGCTTATACAGTTTTTTTATTCTTTGAAAGAATCGGACATGCAGAGCCTTGATACATTTTTGGAAAAAGGAATGCCTTACACGGAGGTGTCAAGAAGCAGTAATATTGATAATGTTATCACGCAGTTCTTGTCGGGAGTATCTATTATGACGATAGACGGTTTCGATGAGTGTCTGTTAATAGATTGCAGAACATATCCGATGCGTTCAGTATCAGAGCCGTGGAAAGACAGGGTGTTAAGAGGTTCAAGGGATGGCTTTGTGGAAACGCTTGTATCCAATGCAGCATTGTTAAGAAGAAGAATACGCGACCCAAGATTTTCGATGGAATTATATGGCATTGGAAGACGTTCACGTTCAGATGTTGCGATATGTTATATATCTGACTCCGTTGACCAGAGTGTTCTTGACAGGATGAGAAGTCTTATACAGTCGATAGATGTGGATGCGCTAACTATGAATATAGAAAGTCTTGCGGAGTGTATGTTTACACATAAGTGGATTAACCCATTTCCAAAGTTTAAATACTCGGAACGCCCTGATACTGCGACAGCAGCCATACTTGACGGGAATATTGTAATTATGGTAGACAATTCTCCCGCAGTTATGATAATTCCGGCATCTATCTTTGATATTATAGAGGAGGCGGATGATTTTAACTTTTCGCCTATGATTGGCTCATATCTTAGAATTACAAGATTTTTCTTCTCTATAGTGACGTGGATATTAACGCCGTTATGGCTGCTTCTTGTAAATAATCCTGAATGGGTTCCAGAATTTATGAAATTCATTCTTATAACGGATGATATAACCGTTCCGGTACTTTTGCAGCTTCTTATACTTGAGCTTGCAGTTGATGGTCTTAAGCTTGCGGCAGTCAACACACCTACTATGTTATCCACTCCTTTGAGTATCGTGGCAGGTATTGTTGTCGGTGAATATGCAGTGAGCTCAGGCTGGTTTAATCCGGAGTCACTTCTTTATATGGCGGTTGTAACGGTGGGAACTTATGGACAGACAAACTTCGAGATGGGTTACGCATTTAAGTTCTTAAGAGTTCTTACGCTCATACTTACACAGATATTTAATCTTGGTGGATTTATTGCCGGAGTTGTAATCTCAGTGCTTATGATAGCATTTAACAGGACGATAACCGGAAAGAGTTATATATATCCGCTTATTCCATGGGATGGGAAAATGCTTAAGAGGAAGGTGTTCAGGGTGAGGCTGCCGCATAGTTATAAATAGAATAGTGTATAATTGGTCTTGCAATTTTTGAGAAAATTTATATAATGAATATTGATAAAAGCTATGATTTATTTAAAAGAGTTACCATTTAATTGTATGTTCTATTAGTAAGTTTTATTGATTGAAATTGAATGTAAAATGTTTGGTAGAAAGAGATTTTAAAGAAATTAAGTGGGTATATTATAAACATTTGTTGTTGTATAATTTTAGGTTTATGAAATTGTAGTGTTGACATTTATATGTAGTTGTAATACTATAATAGTGTTATTACCATTCAAAATAACATAGCGGGTTAAAATAAATTTTTAAACTAAATGATTACAGTTGCGTATGGCAACTAAACTAAGAAGTCTGAAAAGTAACATTTTTGGACTTCTTTTTTTATCTGAAAATAAAATATAAAATAATGTTGTTGTATATGGAGAAAAATATTGAACATATGATATAAAAGGAGTATCATTATAATTAATAGATAAATAATGGTTAAGGATAAATATTGTACTATAAATAAGTGGGTTTAAAATATTGTACAATTATGTCCGCACTAGAAAGACATATTTTGCGTAATCTATTGAAAGGTATCTTAAGCACAAACAAAAATAAAAAAGAAATATAACAATGCAGGAGGAAAGAAATTATGTATAACTATAACATTGGATTAGACATAGGAACTGGTTCTGTCGGCTGGGGTTTAACAGATGAGAATGGGCATTTGCTAAAAGTGAATAGGAAAGGTGATAATGGCAAAACATATAGAAATAGTGCTTGGGGAGTGAGATTGTTTGAGTCAGCAGATACAGCGGCTGATTGCAGGATAAAAAGAAGTACAAGAAGGCGTTATAACAGAAGACGAACGAGAATTATAGAGCTAAGAAAGATAATGTCAGATATGATAATGCCGATTGACCCTAATTTTTATGCAAGATTAGATGAAGCATTTTTGTGGAATGAGGATAAGAGCGATAAAGCAAAAGCACCATTTTTATTATTTAATGATAATGGATATGATGATGTTAAATATTACACAGATTATCCAACAATATATCATTTGAGGAAACATTTGCTTGAAACGGAAGGAAGGGCTGATGCAAGATTAATATATCTGGCATTACACCATATGATGAAGTATAGAGGACACTTTTTATTCGAGGGACAGTCATTTGAAGCAATAGATAATATAGAAGATACATTTATAGAATTAGAACATTTGGTAAATGTATATGTTAAGGAAAAAGAAGATACAGATAACAACTCCAAGAATAATGCTTTATATCAAACAATAAAAAATTATTTGGCAGATAATAAAGTTAAAAATAAAGATAAAAAAGAAGATATAACAGATACATTTATCAAAGTAGGTTATGATAATAAATATTCAAAGGAACTTGCAGCGGCAGTTCTTGGTTATGAATTTAATGTAGGGATTATTGTTAATGATAACAGTTTAACAGATGAAGATGGTAAGGCATTGAAAGCTAAATTCGCAGATGCCAAATATGAGGAGCAGGAGGAAAAGTTAAGTGATACGCTTGGAGAAAGATATTATATTATTGAAACTCTTAAAAAGATATATTCGTGGAAGGTGCTTCACAGCATATTAGGTGATAATAAGTATCTTTCATATGCTATGGTAGATAAATATAAAAAACATAGCGAACAGCTTAAAACATTAAAAGCATTGTTCTATAAGTATACAAGTCAAGATGAATATAATACCTTTTTTCATTATGAAAAGGATGAGGATGGTAAATATATAGTTAATTATGCCAATTACATAAAAGGAATAAAAAGGCTGAGTAATGAAACAAACAAGAAATACAACACAAAACAACAGCTTTATGAAAGCATAAAGGAAAAATTAGGTGAGAGGGCGGCAGATGATGAAGTTTATAAGAATATTTTAGTGGAAATGGAACAGGAAACATTTCTTGAAAAGATAAATAATGTTGATAATTCAGCAATACCATATCAGTTAAATTTAATGGAGATGGATAAGATATTGACACAGCAGGGAGTATACTACAAAGAATTAAGGGGCAATAAAGAACTTTTACTTAAAATGCTGTCTTCAAAAATTCCTTATTATGTAGGACCGCTTAATAATAATAGCAATGGAAATCGTAATTTTGCGTGGATGACGAAAAAAGCGGGGAAAGAAAATGAAAAGGTGTATCCTTGGAATGTTAAAGATGTTGTGGATATAGATGTTACGGCAGAAGATTTTATTACAAGGATGACGAATTACTGTACATATCTTCCTGATGAAAAAGTGCTTCCAAAGGAGTCCTTGTTGTATCAGAAATATATGTTATTAGAGGAGTTATCGCAGATAAGAATAGATGGCAAGAAGCTTGGTAAAGAAGACAGAAAAGTAATAATAAATGATTTATTTATTGGTAAGGGAAGGATTAAGGTAAGCGATAAAGATTTTAAAGAGTATCTTAATAAAATTAATTATGTTAAGATTAATGACAAAGGATATGATGTTACAGGATATCAGAGCGATGATGGATTTGCCTGTGCGCTAAGCAGTTATAATAAGTTCAGACGTATATTAGGATATGTAGATGAACGAAATGAAAAGATGATAGAAGATATAATATACTGGCTTACTGTGTTTGATGATAAAGATATAGTTAAAAGAAAGATAAATAAGCAGTATGCAGACAGGCTTAATGATGAACAGTTAAAGAAGATATTAAAGTTAAAATTCAAGGGATGGGGGCGTTATTCTGCTAAGCTTTTAAATGGCATAAAAGGTGATATGGGAACAACTATTATCGAAATGCTTGAAGATGCTGACGAACGATTTGAATATTGCGATTATTGTCCTAATTTTATGCAGATTATTAATAAAGATGAGAAGATAAAGCAGATAATAGATGATAACCGACCTAGATATGATGGAACAAAAGATTTGTTAGATGTTATACAGGATATGCATACATCACCAGCTAATAAGCGTGGTATATGGCAGACAATGAAGGTGATAGAAGAGATAATTGAATATATGGGTGAAAAACCACAGCAGATATATATTGAATTTGCAAGGGAAGATGACCCTAAGGCTAAGAATAAAAGAACTGACTCAAGAAAAAGAGCTGTTGATAAGGCACTCAAGAAACTAAAAGAGGAAGTTGTTGATGAGTACAATGAAAATATATACAAGGAATTAAAACAATATGAGAAGCGTTTAGATGAAGAAAAGGTGTATCTTTACTTTATGCAGAATGGAAAGGATCTTTATTTTCCGGATAAAGAGTTAAATCTTGATGAACTAGAAAAACTGGAGATAGATCATATAATTCCATACTCATTATCTGATGATGATAGTCTGGATAACAAGGCATTAGTATTAAAGGGTAACAATCAGAACAAAGGTAATAAGATAGTAAAAGAAGCATTTCCTCAATTGTTTTCAAATAGTGGTACAGTAAATTATTGGAAGAACCTGAAAAAAGCTGGGTTAATATCAGAGAAGAAATTTAATAATCTTCAGAAAAATAATGTTGATGACATACTGACGAAAGGATTTATTAACAGACAGCTTGTAGAAACAAGACAGATTGTAAAGTCTGTAGCCAATCTTATACTCGATTATTATAATGAACAGATTGATGTAATAGAAGTAAAGGCTAGTTTAAGCACAAGCGTCAGGAAAATGCTTACATATGAGAAAAAAGATAATAATGGATTCTGGGAAGAAAATAAGGATAATTGTATGTTCTATAAAAACAGAGATATGAATGATTATCATCACGCACACGATGCATATCTTGCTAATATCATAGGATTGTATATACAGAAGAATTATCCACATTTGCAGAAAGAGCTTAATTATTCCCAGTATAGAAGAGTATGGCGTAAATATTATGAAAATACAAAGAACAATAATGGAGTAAACTGGTTTGCAACGCTTGGTAAATTCAGCAGTAATAATGAGGAAGCAGACTGGTATGGTCAAGATATTATAGCCTATATGAGAAAAATATTCTGTTATAGAGATGTTCTTATATCTAAAAAGGTAGAAGAAAATACGGGAGCATTTTATAGTGAAACTAAATATCCAAGAGAGGATAAAGCAGGCAGCAAGCTTGTGCCTCTGAAACAGGGCGATAATATGCGTGGTGCCAATAATCTTAAAGAACTTGATACAAGAAAGTACGGAGGATATAAAGGTGGTGAAAAAGCTTATTTTGTACTTGTAAGATATTGTACCGAAAAGGCACTAAAGAAGAAAGTTAAAAAAGAGTATCATATGGAATTCGTTGAAATACCTGTATATATTGCAAGAGGTATTAAAAATAAGAATATTAATCTTTATGATTATGTGTGTGACACTCTAAATGAAGCTAATAAAAATAGTGTTGCAGATGTTGAAATATTACGAAATAAAGTTCCTAAATATCAGGTGATAATAGGAGAAAATGGAGAGGAATATTATCTTGTTAGTGCAACAGAGGTGATTAATTCAAAACAATTTGTGCTTGGCGGAGCTAATCAGCAATATAACAGGCTTTTGAATTATATTAAATATGGTAAAAATGATAAATGGCAGTATATTCAGACAGAGTTATTAGATGAGCAGTTGATAGGACTATATAATTTGCTTATAGCTAAAATTAAAGATGAATACAAAGGCTTTTCTAAAGAAGCGGTTAGGATACAGGAAAATAATTCATTCGATAAACTTGATGTAAAGGATAAGAAAGAATTTATAGCAGAGATGATTAAGCTTGTTCAGCCAGACTCCGACTATCCATATTTAGGAAAGTATGCAACAGGATTGTCCAATAGAATGGGTCGAAAGACTGG
>OCAA01001181.1_pt1 | contig 14997 bp, 15 predicted proteins | sample 1538241 | NCBI WGS metagenome assembly OCAA01 (sample SAMEA2580241, study PRJEB22360) | human gut metagenome | biome: human gut; feature: human-associated habitat; material: faeces | place: Denmark | collected 2008/2010
CTTTCCGTCATTATCTATTCATCTCAAGTATTCTTTTCACTTCCCGCCTCAATTCTCCACTGAATTCTGATAAATCATCATATATAATTACTTTCAGTCTAATAAGACGAACAATATCCCATATTACCTCTGATTTTTTCAGTTCCATGATAACACCCGGATGACGCTTATCTTCTTTTATCCGTTTTTCAAGTTCCCAGAATTTCTCTGATGCAGGCTTTATATCATCATTCAGAAAATTTGCATACTCTTTAACAAGACCTTCTATATAATTTTCCTGCCAGCCTGATAATTTTTCTCGAAATAGTTTCCAATCCTTTTTGCTTATGTCCATGATTTTGAACCTCCTCAGTCTCAAGTTAGTCTCAACAAACAATTTCAAAAATGAGACTGACTTGAGACTACAACTTTATAATTCACCTGCGAATCCCGGTTTTATCACATTTTGCTATATCATAGAGTCTCACTCAGTCCCAAATCTCGTGAGACTTCGTTGAGACAAACTTTGAAATATTCGTTTTTCAGAAAACCCTTTAAGCGTCTCTCACGCTTTAGAAAGCTTCTTCTTAGAATATTCTGATTTTAGTCACTTGATTTTTCTCAAAATTTCTATGACATTTTCTATGACATTTCTACGACATTTTCTATGACATTCCCCATCTTCATTATAAGAGTTACTTAAACCAAATTTGTGCCTTTAATCAATTCAGTTTTTACATTCTCATGACTTCAACACATAGAGCTTTTACATTTAGGAATACTCTATACCTCATTTTTATTCTATGAATACATACTTTCCCTTTCCTTTACCATTCACCGCTTTAACAACTTTCATGTCTCTAAGTTTTGTCATGACTGCTCTTGCTGTGGATGGTGAGCAATCAAGAATTTCTTTTATTTCTTTTGTTCCAAAAATCTGATTTTTCTCTATTTCATCATACCCCTTAAGAATATTTGGTATCATATATGTATCAATGTACCCATTTGGTATTAGGTCTTCTACATAACATAATGTACAATATTTCTTCGAAAATATCTCCAACACTTCTCTTATTTTGAGTACAAATTCAATTTCATTTTCTTAACAGCAACTCTTGTTTCAGTAAAGAAATATCCTGATGATTATTTTTAGGTTTTATTCTATCTAAAACCTTCTTTTCAACAGATTGTGTCCAATATATTTTTAATTTTTCTCTCGCCCTTGTTATGGCAGTATAAAAAATACTATGTGTTATCAGTTCATCAATATCATCTGTTATAATGATCTTTACCGAATCATACTCTAAACCTTGTGCTTTGTGAATAGATACCGCATATGCTATTTGAAATGGTACCATATTCTTAGATACACTATCATCATCTTCATCTGTACTTTTATTCTTATAAACTTCAAATCTTATAATAGAATTCCCCTTTTCTGATACACCTATAATTTGAAAATCTAAATCTTGCTCCTGCAAATTCATCAATGGCTTGTCAATTTCTATATCAAATTGAATTCGTTCCGTTACTTTACCAGCTTCCAAAAGTCTAAAATCTACTATTCTGCCTTTCATATTATTATGAATAATTGGAACTTGTTCTTTATTCTTTGTAAAAAATGAATCTGCCAAATCATTGAACAAAATTGGATCACCAACTTTATATCTCTGTATTCCTCTCCTTATCTCCTTGCCATTATTGTTTTCTTGCATAAAGTGATTTATATTGTTTATTCCATACAATCCTCCATAATTTAAACATAAGATAATCTCGTTCTCTGATGCTGGAGTTAAAATTGACGGATCAAGATTTACTGAATAACCTCCTGCTTGTAGTCGATCCAATATATCATCCTCCATTTTGCGGACATTATCCCACAAAGCTTGTAACTGCTTGCTATTACTTCTATATGGTTTTACCAATTCACATATTGCAGGCTCTGGAAGAAATCCACGTATTGTATCAAACCAATTTCCGAATTCTATTGATTCTATTTGGTAAGTATCTCCAACTAATACAAGTAATTTATAATCAGCAAGTTCCAAAAACTCCTTCATTTCCTTATTGCTAACCGTACTACACTCATCAATAAATATAATATCATACTTTCTCTTTATTTCATTATTATATCTATTGTTAAACTTTGAAATTGTCATAAATTCGCAATCTGAGGTTGCAGCGACCTTTCTCTTCAAATTGTTCACTGCTGGATTCGTATATGCCAAATACAATTTCGAATACTCTTTAAAAAAATTGGAAATGTAATTAATAAATGTAGTCTTCCCTGTTCCTGCTGCCCCATATATTACCGATACATGCGATTTAGCAAACATTGTCTCCAATGCTTTTTTCTTCTCTTCCGATATATTATAATCACTATTTTCAATCCAATGTTTTACAGTATTGGAATAATTACTCACACCGCTTTGAGCTAATCTCTTAATCGTTGTAATTATAGATATTGTATCATCCCTGTATGCCTCAATAAATATATAGCCTTTATCTATAATCAATTTACGTGCTTGCTGTTTCTGAGTTTGCGGTAACTTCTTATTATATATATTTTTCAAAGTTTCAACATCTTCAAAATTACCAAGTTTATACTTTTCTCCATTCTGTTCTAATGGGGTATACAGCATCCCTTTCTGTTCAGTATTATTTTTTATAACTCTAGCCATAAATTCATGTTCACGTCCAGCTGTATCCAATGCTATTAACAAATCTGATATATTTGGTACATGTTTTCTCAATCCAGAACAGAACGGCATTGTATCAAAAGGTAAACACTCATTTGCTAAATATAAATTTGAGAGCCAATTATTAGCACCCAAATATTCCCATCTTCCAGTGTTATAATTCTTTTTATAACTCTCATGATATTGTTCTTTAATAACTCTATTATTCATATGATGTAACAAATATCTTAAAACATTGTAACCTGCACCTTGATTTTTAATGAGTTGTCTACAGAAATCCAATAAATCAAAAAAATGATACCCCTCTCTATTTGGAACAATTCGATTGCGGATTTCATTATATTTTTCATCTGAATAAACAACTATCTCTGCTAAGCTTCTTCCCGACTCGGTCAAATACTTAACTAGTTCCCTCTCCTCTGCTTTTCCAATGGGTTTGGTCTGATTATTAATTATCTTACTAAAATTTTTAAATTCACATGGTCGAATACTTACTTCCCAATCCAAAATAATTCTTATAGGCATACATTTATCAAATATTTCTATATAATCATCTTCTATTGCTAACTTTACCGCATAAAAGTCTGTTATTTCCCTATCTGTAAATGCAATTATTCTATCTGTTTTACTTGCCTTATCATTTGCCGGAATAAATGCTACTTCATAATATATTTTATTATTACAAAAAAATGGTTTTATATTTTGAATGTAAAAACGATCATATTTATACATATTTTTTGATGATTTTTTATATTCATCAACCTTTTGAACAATTTTTAGATAATACTCATTTAAGCTCTCATCTGTTTCAATTGGAAATTGCTCTAAGTTATACAAAACATCAAGAGAATACTTATCATGTAACATTGTTTTTATCCTAAGAAGATATTCGTAATATTTCAACATTAAACGCTCTGAATTTTCTTCCTCTAAAGTCCTATGTGATACAGATACCTGCAAAAAATGATGAAAACGAGACAAATATCTCAGCCACTCTTGATTTTTTGCATATTTAACAGCCTGTTTAACATTATCCTGTGTATCCTCAATATCATTACCATTAGCATATATTTTCAACAAAATATGTTCAACAAAATGTCTTAATTGTGATAGAATATCCTGTGATATTTCTCCTCTCGTCGAATTACACAAATTATTTATATGTCTACATATTATTTTATCCGAATTTAATATTTGCTTATCAATTTGCAAAACATTATCCATAATCTCATCTTTCTCCTTATCATATATCTCTGATTACATGTTTTAATATCTTTATTATGTTAAATGTCTAACTGGAATACATTGATCCATATATTTATGTACAAAAGAAACTTGTTGCAAAATATCAATCGCATCATTTTCATTAATATCCCATAGTCTTAGACAATATTTATCCAATAAGTTCATTATCTTTAAGATATTGTAAGAATCCTTCTATAATGCTCTCCTTCCTCTCTACAATATCTTGTTCTGTATAATCATTTTTCTCATTTGATAATTTTAATAACTCATGCACTTTTGTTCCATGCTTCAGTTTTCCATTCGCAGATGTATACCCTTGATAATATTTGATTTTATCTGTAAATCTATAATCTGAAGCTCTGATATTAATATTTTTCTCCAAAAGCGCCTTATTACCCAAAGACTCTAAACTACTCTTTTCTTTTAAAGAGTTTTCATTTTCCTGTCGTTTCTTTGAATAAATATGTTCTATCTCTAAATTTGTATCCAATGCCATAAGTTCCTGATTTTGATCCGTATATGCCCACCAAGCAAGAATTGATTTGGTAATTGGTCTACCATTCGTAAACACATAACTGCTCATAATATTTTTTACAGTATCTTCTTCAAACTTATATCCTGAAAATGTAACCGGAAGATCAGAAACAATATTTATCATCTCTGGATAAACCGGACTTCTTAACGCATTTACACCTGGTCTAATAAATGCATATCCAAATATGAAAGCTGTGATTTTATTTAAAAATTCGAAAAATTTATCTTCGTTTAGCGAGCCATCAACATCCTTATACTGCATAAAATACACCGATACCAGATATGTCCACATACCATTCGGTGCATAATTCAAGACAAACAATTTTTTCAATACCCTATCAGAAAATTTCTCGTCCTGTACTGATACTTTTCTCCAAAATTCTGCCAAACATTCAAGGTTATCTAAAGTATCATTATTCTTCAAAATTGCATAAGAATCTTTCTCATAAAATTTTCTGAGTGCCTCTGTTGTAGTATTTTTTATTCCTTGCTTTGCTCTTTCAAAATACATATATCTCGTAAAAAGCTCATCCATGGGTGACCCTGAAGGTGCAGCAAAAATGTCGTCACAGACTGCCTCTAAATCTTTCCACCGTCTGATAAACTCATCCTTTTTACCAAGACTGCTATAATGTTTGTAAAACTGTGCCTTGAAAATATCTGTATCAGATAGTGGTTTTCCTCTATCATTCAATGTTGAAAATATACGAAGTGCTGTGTCCTGTGATTCTGCTTCAATTGGTAATAGAATGCAGTTATTTAATATTCTCGTTGGAAGATAGGCAAAATATGCTGGATATTCCTGCAAAAACTCATTAATCTTCTCTTGAAAGAATCTATATGTACGAGCATATTTGCTCTTTTGTGAGCCATCCACAATTCCTGTTTTCAAAATAGTCAAAAATTCTTCCTTGTCATCATCAGTTGATACCTCTGAATCAATTTTTAGCCTATTCTTATCTGGTTGTCCAAATTCATTTGTCTTCCAAATACAAGTTGAAATATCTTCACTCGTTTTTATAGCATATGGATCCTTCATATTTCCAAATTTAGAATAGAACGCTCTAAGTAATAACATCAATGTTGTCAGCCTCTGCTGTCCATCAATAATTTCCAGTTTTCCATTATCATTCTTAAAAGTTACAATCGGTCCTAAAAAATACTCATCGTTATCACTATCAAATTTCGTATAGTCATTTTCCGGGAATGCAAATACAAATATATCATCCCACAATGTTTGACATTCCGGTTCCTCCCATGCATAGGGTCTTTGATAATCTGGGATTAAAAAATCCGCTCTTTTATTTGAAAACAATTCTTTTATTGTTTGTTGATCTATGTTTAATTTTGACATTTCAAATCCTCCTACTCTTGCATGATCCTAATAATGCAATATTGTTATTCTCATTATTTATTACCTAATTGAGCACTTACATATCCCTTATTAGTGTATTACCTCTATTAAATCTCTAACTGTTTCCGACTGTATCAACATCCCCATCTTCAACCTCTGGCTTACCACATCTCAGATTATCCGGACGCTCCGACACACAACAATCTTTATACCAACACTCACCCATAAGAGTGCCCTTCACGGACCACTTCTCATTTTGCGTAAATTCACCTACCAATGACTTCATCACACGTTCTGTAGAATATCTCTTAAATCCTGCTATGTACTGTAATGTTTTCTCATCATCAATCCTTGATAAATCAATTCTGTGATTCTCAACTGCCCCCAAAACCTTCTCACGGATTTTTATTTTATCTGTCTTTCCGGTGCCTGTCCATTCTACCAGCTTGTCAAATGCAAGAATCAGGTACTCAAAACAAATCATATCCAGAATCACAATCTTTCCATCTGACTTATCTGTTATTGATTTCAACATACGATACTTGTTGCGAATGTCTTGATTATCAACCACATAATCAAATGCAATATAGTATTTATCATCCCCTTTAATATTCAAGTCCAATACTGCATCCAATAATCCCTGATTGCTCCCTTTACTCTCAACGGTAAACTCATTGTCAAAGAAAATCTGATTAACTAATTTCCAGAAGTGAAGCCCTGCACCGGTATCCTCTGTCCATAAATATCTCATATCACAGTTCCTCTTCCAGCGTTATCCTGTTATTATCAAACTTCAGCACCTTAAAGCTCTTATCAGATACATTGAGTCCGTCACAATTTCGTAGGAAGAGCATATACTGATTAGACAACTCAAAATTAATAAATCTCCTGACATCATCATTAATCAGACAATCTGCATTATCTATCACAATAAAACTATCTCTGCATTGTTCAATTGATTCTGATAAATTATCTGATTTGTAATTAAACAATTTTATAGCCCTGTATTCATCAGTTAATCGTAAATCTTCTAGCATTTCATAAAGTACTGTTTTACCGGTACCACTATCTCCACCAACAAGGGTAATCCTGTCATCAAATTCCAAATCATATGAAAATGGATCAGCTTTGAACCTAACATTTTTATAAATCATCTGCTTCTCTCCTTTCATACTCCTTACTCCACCATGCATTATAACCTCTGCCACCGGTAACTATATCAGAATCATTAAATCTGATTTTTGCATCATCCGGAATATCAAAAAGCGTTGGTCTTGACATATAAATCTTAATATTATCCATAGTAAAAATTTTTTTAAGAACATTTGGACCGCATTCCTCAACATTTACCACCTTATCGGGGTGCTTCACAATATTAAGCAATGTCTTGCAGCCAGATGACAAATTTCGGATCGTACCTAAGCCATATTTTGTTTCTATATGCTTGTCTGGTGTCAGCTTCGCCTCATCCACTTGTTGAATCAAATCAATTTCTTTTTGTGACATATCTTCATTGCCTGTATTCAAGTTGAAGTACAAGTCATTGTAAAAAATCCAGTCTTTTGAATCTTTCCTCTCCGTATATATATCTATCATTACAATGTTCTCCTTCTGCAATATATGTTTAGCATCTGATTCTCCATATCTTACTTGGATAAGGCTTTGAATCAAATTTTCATATAGATATATTCCAGTATACCACACATAAATAAACGGCCCCAGAAGATCTCTTAAAATCTCCTGGAGCCTTCTTCATTTCCTATTGAAAAATAAATCCTTCTATATTTTATTTTTTAAAAAAATTATTCAAACTCGCAAAGTTTGGTTTGATGTAGGTTATTTTAATGTGGTTATCTATACTGTTTTGTATTGATAATCTATACTTTTTCCACACGTTATTTTTCGTTTCACATATTTTTAGTACCAATCCAGTACCATTGCATTTTTTCATTATTGTGTGTAGTTCAGGTGGCTTGCAGGTTCGTTTACTATTCACAGAATAAATTTCTGTCGGTTTGCTTGTCCACCTATGGAAATTATAATCTACATCCAATATTTCTGCAAGAAAAAGTTTTGTGGTACTAATGGTTAGTACCAGCTTCATTTACCTTTTTAACATAATTGAAATCAGAGATAAAAGTATACTTTCCTTTACCTTTTCCTTTAACTTCTTCAACAACACCCATGTCTTTTAATTTTTTCATAACATTCTTAGCTGTTGAAGCTGAACATTTCAATACTCTCTCTATCTCAGGAGCACCAAATATCTGATTAGTCTCAATTTCTTCATATACTTTCAATATGTTTTTTTTCGTTGGTTCATTATAAGTTTGGCTCTCAATAGCTAACTTTATATTTTGAAAAGACAACTTTCCACTCTCAATAGCCAGTTTTTCATTCTCAAAAGCTAACTTTTCAGACAAATAGCTAACTTTTTCAGCATTGATATTATAAATAACCGCCTGCAACATAAAAGCATTTGTATGATAAACCGGATCTTTTAATCCCACCTGCTCCAACTCATTACACATACGATTGACACCTTCTCCAAATTCTTTTACAAATTTATAATTCTTTAAAAACTCTGCAATCTTAGGGTTTCTGGAAAAATGTGTGAAACGTATATTATCCGCTCTTACAAGCCCCGGAAGTTTTCCTGGGCTTTCAACTACTATATGATCATCAAACATTTTTATCTGAATATCCGTGCCGGTAATACTATAAGCACGATGAGTAACAGCATTTACAATCAATTCCTGTCTGACAAACTTAGGATATTCCTCATCTGTAACAAATGTTCCATCTGGTCCAAGATATGTTTTTTCTTTTACCTGCGTATCCAAATATGCAATTGCCTCATTTATCATATTAAGTAGTGTTCCTTCAAAGATAACATCCTTTATAACATTCATTTCTGTTCCAAATTTTTCTTCTGTTCCCTCATAACGTATAAAACGGATCCTTGCACGAGGAAAGAAATTTTGCGGATTCTTTCCAAATAACAAAATTGCAGCGGTACTGATTTGAATCTCGCCATCTTTTTCTTTTATGAACCCCCTGTTTTCTTTGAGATACTCCAATGGACTTTTCCCATAGTCAATCTTATCTGTATATTCTTTTACAAAGTCCATATCTATATCATCTATCGTAGCATCAGGCACAGCCTTATCTTCAAAGTACCGTTCTCCCTTATCATAATTAAGCTGAAGACATTCCTCAAATGTCTGCAATTTAGATTTATCACCAACTCTTAAGAATACATCATCTGCCTGATTTGCATGCACTTGTGGACTTGCTTCAATATGCATTACAAGTACATGATTCTCTCTTCCCTTTTCATCGACACATGGAACTTTTTCTATTCCAACTTTAATAGTCGGATTGCAGAAATCAAATGGCACTCTTAGAAGTTCATTTAACTTCTTGGTTTCAAAATCAATGCCTTCAATTCTTTTTGTCTTATCGGTTATACCTATTGCAATATCTCCGCCATCCGCATTAGCAAATGCAACGATCGGTATTGCTAAATCCTTAGGAGAAATATTTATACTTTTTCTATCAAATGTCTGGTTTTCTTCCTTTGATAAAATTTCTTCAATTGTCATTGCATTCACCTTTCATATAATTTTCCTGTCTGACCATATCTCTTTAAACAATTTCAATTTGTTATTTATGCCATTGATTTATTATTCTATCCTTAACAAATTATACAAACTTATTATTTTTACTTTCGAAAAAAAAGATCATTATTTTATAAATAAACACTTATGATTGATAGTCTAACAATATTTTTACATCCAATATTGTTCTAACAATTCTATATTTTAGTGCCATAGCAACTTCTATAAGTTTATTCTCATCATAAAATTGTTTCAAAATTAACATTGCAAGTAATCGCAAAATTAATCTATTTTAATTTTCTTAATGGTGCACAAAGTACTTCATATGCGTATTTATAAACCTCATTTGCTGATTCATCTGGAGATATGTCACCATGTGCAAGACAACAACGAAGCATATACAGTATAATAATAATAGCCTCACTGATCTTTCCCACATCATTAATAAAATTATATACCCCGATTTGTTTTATATTCTGATCTGTTGATAAAACACTTATATTTCGATATGGAGTCAATTCTCTATAACATTCCTCACATTTTTCTCTTTGACTTACCGTTAAACTAGCAAAACCTGATTGTTGTCTTAAAATATCAATATCATAGCCTTCTTGCTCAAAATCAAATATTATCGCGCCTGTAGTTTTGACTGTAACTACTGTTTTTGTCTTACCATGTGCCCTAGAGCATTCATAATTATATTGATAATAATCTTTTCGTTTGAGTGTATTGGCATTTTTAACCGCCACTTTTGCAAATGAAACGGGTTGCCGAACCCCTATATATTCTTGTGTAGTAATAGCTGCTTTCAAAAGAGCACCATGCAATTTTGCAATATTCTCTCTATATGCACTTCCATCTGTATCCTCCGCATTAATTAAATTCATCATATATGTTTTAAACCTATTTGTCTGACTTGAAATATATTCAATACATGCTTTATCATTCCCAACCGGAACTTCACCACTAAAATTATACCATGCATTAAAGGCAATCCAAGCTTTCATAAATGCAGAAAAATAATCAACATTTATATCTATCGCATCTATCCAGTCTTTATATCCTGGCATCCTAGTTCACCTCACTTTGCATATAATACTTCTTTGTCCATAAGTTCCAATGCCTTTTTTTCTAATACATAGGCCTTATATCTTTTTTCATTAGCTTCAAGTGCAAGATCATTGATTTTTTTCTGAACATCATGATTTTTCAGCAACGGAATTGGAATATCACTTACATGACTACTATCTATCTCGTCAACGACTGCTCCATATGTATAACGTCGAATTAAAGTACGACCATATTCCGAAAGCAAAAAAATATAATTATATCCAGCAACATCTTCTGATGCCGGAACCACCCGAATAATATGTTGATTTGCTGTCCATTTTTCCCAATGTTTCCCTACAAGTGCAACTTTTCCTATTGTCCCACTACAAGTAATTAGAGTCATATTTTCATGCAATTCAAGTTGTTTTTCTATACGATCTCCATGCTGTGATAAAGACAAGTATTTTTTATTAGAAGGATCTAATTCATATAATTGCTTTCCACCTATAAATACTCTCCCATATCCTTCATCAACATAAACTCTTTTGAATCTACCTGGTAATATCACAGCATTACTAATTCTACGATCTCCTATAAACGTTACTTCTTCTGCATACTTATTAAGATGATCAACAATCGCATCAACAATTGGAACATGATAGGAAGCATCTAAACGACAACACATATTACTCAATTTAACACTAAACGTATCTACTGATGCATTTTTTTTGAAATAGTTAACTTCAAATTCGTCAATTGCCGGTAATTGAAGCTCGTCTATCAACATTTTTGTTGCCCTATCAATCAAATCGTTTGATTCATCACGAAGAGCATACGAACGTAAAATAAGATTTCCTATTTTTTGTTTTAAAGTGTCTGGAGCATTTGGAATTGGAACAGTTGCTAAATGTTCTGGCTCAATATGTGTAATTACTGCACCATAACTATTAGTAAGTAAAATCTTGTTTCCAACTTTACTCTTTAAAAAGGCGTATACGTATCCCGCATCATTCATATTTTTACAATTAATTCGTAAAAGATCATGACTAAAAATCAAGCCATCCAATGTATCCGAAACAAAAGATACTTTTCCAATCGTACCAGAGCAGGTCATGAGAATTTGCCCTTTAGATACTCGTAGTGCGTCAATATTCGTATCGGTAATAGCAGAAATATACCCATCAGGAATTGGGTTAATATCCATTATGGTTGACGGCTGATAAATAGGATATTCCGATTTTTCAACCCAAATTCGTTTAAATCTTGCGCCAGTATAAGATGTAGCTAATCCTTTTTCACCTCCCAGCATAGTAATTGGATATTTTCCCTCTACAATAATTTTATGAGCTTGTTTTGCCTCTACATCATAAACACTTGCCTCTAAACGTTTACCTCTTTTAACCATTTCTGATAATGAAATCGTACACCATTTAACAGGCATTTCATCAATTTCAACCGTTAATTCAGGAGATGCAACAAACTGATGTGCTAAATTTCCATTTACCATGCTATTCCCTCCTTAGCTTTCCATTCAGAAAAGATCACAGGTACATCCGGCGTTTGGTCATCTTCAACTTTTCTCTTTTGCTCATGAGCTACAGTGCGATCACCTTCTCCAGTTTTTCCCAATACAAGCACACTATTTTTATCCGGTACAAGAATTTCATTTCCTTCTTTATCACGCTTAAAAGTAGGATTACCACGTTTATCATGTCCAACTTTTTCTACCATAGCCATAAAAATATTATAATCTGCCATAATGCCACTCTTTTCTTCTTCATGTTTTTGTTCCGATGTTTTTTTCTGAAGAAGCAGTACTGATGTTTGGGTTCCATTTCTTGGCTGAAATGTATCTGCATGAAGATCTACACTTGCAATAATTCTATGATTTTTAATAAGCCACTCACGAATATAACCAAGACCCGGTGCACCAAGAATATTATCAGGAAGAACGATTCCCATACGCCCACCTGGAACAAGAAACTGTGTACATCGTTCGACAAATAAAATTTCTGGAGGCACCGATGCCTGTAATCGTTCTGTCATTGTCCATGTATTAGTTTTTTTATCATTTTCCCAAACATGAGCTAATTCATACTGCTCCAAAATAGATTTATCCTTAATAGGAATTTTACTACCAAACGGAGGATTTGTAACAATTACATCAAAAAATTCAATAGTCTTGTAATTTCGTATAGATGCCTTATCAATTCCTAGCGCTTCAGCTAGGTCCGAACGAAAATCATCTGTCCACTCATGTGGCGGTAACAATGAATTAGTTTGCAAAATATTACCACTTCCATCGTTATTCATAACCATATTCATTTTTGTTGCCTTAACAAGATCTGGGTTAATATCAAAGCCAAAATAGTTTGATTTTGCCATATCAGATATACGATCCCTAAATGCATTTATTGCCTCAGTGCTCCACTGGTCTTTTAATACTCCCAATTCAGTTTCAAATTGTTTTTCAAGTTTTTCAATAACATGTGTCATAGCATTTACAAGAAATCCGCCTGTTCCGCAAGAACTATCCAACACTTTTTCATCAACATTAGGATTAATCATTTCGACTACCATTTTCATTACATTTCTTGGTGTAAAAAACTCTCCTCTATCACCACGTAGATTGGCCCCAACAATTTCTTCATATGCTTTCCCTTTGATATCAATATTTGTATTAAGCAAACTATATTTCTGCAATTCACTCACAATATACGCCAAACTACGCGGCGAAAGTTTAATCTCATCATTAATATCAAAAATTTGTTTATATTTTTTCTTGTTTTTAACTTGATCAAAAATCTTTGAAATACGTTTTTTAACCGTTAACTGTCCATCGATATTAGAACGTTCCTCAGAAGTTGCGTAAAACTCTAATGGCTTAGTAATATTACGTTCATCTTCAATCTTGCAGAAAATTACTTTCAGCAATTCAAAAAAAGCTGGTTGTTTCTGTAATCCATCATTCACATAAATATGGTTATGACATGTTTTAAATGTAAAAAGCAGATTATCATCATAAGCATTTTTAAGCGAAGTTCTTTTTGGACGATTAATATCATCTAGATTACCATCAGCAGAAGGAATATCATTATAATCCATAAAGTCTATCTGCCCTTTGTCATTAACATATTTCCGGTAAACTTCCTTTTGCTTTCCATTTGTCCACATACCCCATTCACAATTTGGACAAGCTGACATATAAGATTTTAGTTGTTCAACTCCATCTTTCGCATTCCGAGCATCAACAGCTTCTTTTTTACATTCAATAATAAGCTTAACATTTTCCTGAGTCTGTTCAGTACATTCTTTATCAAATATAACAATATCCGCCCGAGGTTTTCTAGAACCTAGTTGAAGCGTATACTCAATTTTAATTTGTTTAGGTAAGTATTTATGCTCATTTATAAGACGCTTTTCAATGGTTTGACGCACATATTCCTCTGGAGTATCATTACGGAATTTACCGTCAATATAATCACAAATTTTTCCTTCTGGAATTACAATTACTTTCGTTTCAGCCATTCTTAGTTCCTCCATTTTTAGTCTTGTTTTTTTTCTTTTCACGCTTAGACAAATAATCTTCAGCCGCTTTATTAAAAAAATCCGCAAAACTACTTCTATCATATGCCAGTGCTGCTTTTAATTCGGCATGCAGCTCATCTGGCATTCTGAACTGCACTTGTTTTGTTCTATCGCTCAACAAGTTGCACCTCCCTGATATGTATGATATCTTAATATCATGATATCATTTAATTTCCAAACTAGCAATAGAAAATCAATATATACTTTTGAATATTTATTATTAGAATGCAATGCTTTTATATTTTCTTTTAATTTTATATCATTACATTTCAAAGCAGAAAGAAGTATACGAATTACCTTTCTCTGCTTTTGCTCAACTTCATATCTCCTACCTTTTCTTTATCAGCATCTCTGCTGATTGCTTCATCATAAATCTTCTGGAACTCCTCATAAAGCCCGTCACCATCCAGCTTTATCCCCAGCTGTTTCATTACATCTGAAAACACTTTTATGCTACCACTTACATCGGTAATATTGAATCCAAATATATCTGCCTTAACAGAATCACTGACATTCTCATAACCACCATGCTCTGATATTCTCCTGACAATCCAGCCAGCTTTGTCCACAGGTTCAGTCTCTCTAGTTTCCACATATTCACTTTTATCTGTTACATCAGTCATACTTTCGCCAACTCTTGCCAAATTCACATCAGCCAAATCAAGAATCTCTGGTGTTCCTATACCATCTAAATCAGTCTGTTGTTTTCTCGCACTATCAGCTTGCTCTTTCTGTCTGCCTATTTCATTCTGATTATTGTCTGGATTCACTACCTCAACATTCGTCTCCGGCTCAATAGCCACATCTTTCTTGGACACAGCCTCATCTTCCATCCCCGGTATCTCAACATCCCTGTCAGCAACAATCTCCTCCTTCCCCGACACCGCATAATAAGCCGTATACAAATCTTCTTTTATAATGTCATCAG
>OCAA01001190.1_pt1 | contig 14822 bp, 20 predicted proteins | sample 1538241 | NCBI WGS metagenome assembly OCAA01 (sample SAMEA2580241, study PRJEB22360) | human gut metagenome | biome: human gut; feature: human-associated habitat; material: faeces | place: Denmark | collected 2008/2010
AGAACCCGCCAAGCTGGGTTTAAAGCTGGGGGGGGGGCTTCGAGATTCTCAATGGCTGGGATTTTGGAAGTGAACCGTGGTTGATTGAGATCGGCGATAATGTCAGGATTACATCTGGTGTTAGATTTGTGACTCATGACGGTGGCGTGTGGGTATTACGTCATAAGTATTCTGAGCTATCCGATATCGATCTCTTTGGGAAAATTCGAATCGGCAATAACGTGCATATTGGTTTTAATGCCATTATTATGCCGGGGGTAACAATCGGAGATAATTGCATTATCGGATGCGGCACTATTGTTACGCATGATATTCCTGCAAATTCCATCGTAGTGGGTGTGCCGGGTAGGGTGATCGAGTCCATTGGTGAATATGCGGCTAAACATGATGATGATTTTATGCATACTAAAAAGATGGCTACTGATGAGAAAAAAGCTTTCGTACTTGGCCATCTAAAATGATGTGAATTTTTTTAATGAGATTGTTCTTGGAACTGGCCGAAGCAATATAGCATTATGCTTCGGCCAAGGTTCTAGATGCTTACTTTCGAATAAACATTCCTGAACGTTCCAACTCTGTAAGGGATTGTTCGTAACGACTGTTGTCGGTTTCTTGTCCCAGCACCCATTCGCAAAACTCGGTCAAACCTTCCTGCAGGGAAATCGACGGAGTGAAATCAAGCAGCTTTCGTGCCTTTTGGGTATCAGCGACATTATGTGCGATGTCTCCGATACGGAAATCACCGGTAACGTTCAGATTGCTGGTACTGCCATAGATTCGTTTCAATGTCTCAGCTATTTCGATGACACTTGTTCCGATTCCGCTGCCCAGGTTGATGATTTCTCCGTTCGATGCGGCCGTATTGATAGATTTGATGACCGCGGAAGCAACATCCTTTACGTGGATGAAGTCGCGGCTTTCCTTGCCGTCTTCAAAGATATTGATGTCTTTATTGTCCAAAAGCAATGAGGAGAAGATGGAAAGAATGCCAGTGTAAGGATTCTTCAATGATTGGCCTGCTCCGTACACATTTTGGAAACGGAAGATGGTGTAATCAATATCCATCGCAGGGCACATTGTCTGAATCATCATCTCTTGTGAAAGCTTGGTGAACGCATAAAGAGAATTTGGGGTGGTTTTGCTGTCTTCGGTGGTGGGCATTAAGGTCAAGGCGGTATTGCACTTGTCGCAATGCATAGTGAAGTCGCCTTGCATCATATCTTTAGTTTTGCGTCCACGGGGGTAGACTACGCCACAGTTTGGGCATTGATACTCGCCTTCGCCATACACAGAACGCGATGACGACAGGATGACTTTGCGTATAGTGTTGCTTTTCCCCTTGAGCGATAGTGCTTGAAAAATATTTGACAAACCCATGACATTGACCTCGTTGTACTGGTTGATCATGTACATGGATTGCCCGGTACCGGTTTCTGCCGCAAGATGCAAAACAACATCTACCCCTTCAAGGGCTTTCTGGACTGTTGTGAAATCACGCACGTCTCCACGGATGAAATCACAACAATCTTTTATGGATTGGAAAAGATATGACTTTTCAGGATTGTTGCCATGAATTTGTTTGGTCAATGCATCTAGAACGCGAATTTCGTATTCATCATGAGCGCTCAGTTGTTTTACGATCTCGCTACCAATAAAACCTGCGCCGCCTGTTACCAGAATCTTCGCTGTCATATGTCTTGAACCGTTCTTTTGTAGAAACTTGCCCTAGAAGGAGAGTATGCTTTCAGTGTAGTTCAAACTATCTCATTTGATATTTACCTTCATAGGCGAAAATTAGGTCACATTAGACATCGACTATAAATCGAACCGCTATGTCTTCCTCTCTGATTACGCTGTCTTCATCAGTCGAGGGCGCTCATGAAGTTTGGATTACAAAGGAGTCATCTTGTTTGGACTAGGCCGCATTCGAAACAGATACTACAAATGGTGTGAATCCGTGAAGTTCCTTTCGCGGAACAAAGGGATGCGTGCCGGCAAAAACCTGGATCTGCGACTATCTCAGTATATTCACTGTGCTGGTTCCGTAGTCCTTGGTGATAATTGTCGTCTCTATTGCTGGGATGCTTCGCACGGTAAGCCCTTCGATCGTGAACCTGAAATTCGCATTGGAGAACGAGTACATGTGACTAGAAATCTCACTTTGCAATGTACCTCAGAAATCATCATTGAAGATGACACACTGCTTGCTTCTGACATTGTCATGATTGATTACAACCACGGTATGTCTCCGCTGCCAGATTCCTATCTGGACAACGACCTTGAACTCACCCAGGGAATCCATATTGGCCGAGGTGCATGGATTGGGAATAACGTGATTATCTTAGGCGGCGTTGAAATCGGAGAAAAGTCAATTATCGGGGCGGGATCCGTCGTCACTAAATCTATTCCTCCATATTCAATTGCGGTAGGTAACCCTGCTCATGTTATTAAGCAATATAACCCCTCTACCAATCTTTGGGAATCTATCAGAACAAACAACGAGGTCGATAGAGCTGCTTCGAAAACGATGTGAATTCGATTGGTTTTGTCGTAAGCCTTTATGCCCATCAAGAGAATTCAACAGACTGTTCCCCTACGTATATGAGGCTTCTGTTGTTTTCGTGGGTTAGGTTCTTGGTTGGGGTAGGCGTATGTCGAGTCTGCCGCAGCGGAGCATGACGAGCGCGATGAGGTTGTTCACGTGGTGGCAGCCGTAGGCCATGCGGATGGTGCCTTGATCCTGTTGTTGAAGGCCTCGAGCTTGGCGTTGGAGTAGCCCAGCTGGATCGTGCGCAGGATGTCCGGCCGGCGGCGTCGGATCTTCTTCGCCAGTTCGAGGTGGTGCCGTTTTCTTGGACTGTGATCCGAGGAGGAAACGGCACCACCTCGCACTGCGGAAAAACACTGCCGAACCCGCCCAACAAACATTGAAGCAATACAATCCAGGAGCCTGAGCGCCTTCTCCCGGAATTCCCTCGTGTAACGGTTGCCCTTTGCCATGATTCCATCATCTCCTATCAAGTGAGAGGGAATGCGGAACAAAAAACCAGGTCACATCAATGTCCTGGGGCATGGCTGACACATGCGTCGTGTGTCACGCTTGTGGCGAAAATATGGTTTGCGTTCCACATGCGCTATCATTAAATAGGACAAATGTTCGAATATGTAATCGGAAAAAGAGAAACATAGAAAGGAATAACCTGGTGGTTTATCTCTTGGAACCTGATGGCATCATTAAAAAGTCTTACCCGGACATGGAATCCTTGCCGGACAAGGAGGATTTTCTTATCGGCAAGTCATATGACGATTTAGTTGAATCATTTGATTGGCGAGAATCTGATTGTTTCGGTGTTTCTGAGTGGCCCGCACTGATAGAACTTGCTCTGCGATATGGTGAGGTCTGTGCGCGAGGCTTGATATTGGATTCAAGGTGGATTCTTCCGGTCTTTCGACTCAAAGAGATGCGTGAGGCGGCCGAGGAAGCAAATCGTCCCGAGCGTCGCCGCTCAATGCGTCTTGCTGATGAATTTGTCGATCAGGTGTTTCCTGGTTGGACAGACGAGAGACGTAAAACTGATGCTGCAGCCGCCGCGGAGAACGATTATTGCATGAAGGAAGTGCAGTCGGAAATCGAGTCTTTATTAAAAGCTTCCATAAAGCCTGACTTGGTGTCTCATTGGGAACGTATCGGTGGACGACACTGAGAAACTCAGAGGGAATAAGACTTTCAGTAGAAAAAAAGAGGGTAAGCCTATGTCTTTGTCAATTCTGTAGAAGGTTGTCGTATTGGGGTCTCGGTGACCGTCGTGGGTATGCTTCGTCTTGCTGGCTGATCCGATGCTTTGTCTGCCGCTTGAGTTTCATGCGGCGAGGACACGGTCTGCGGACGTCCCCGCTCCTCCCATATCCGGACAAGCATTACATTCTGTTCTCCAAGGAAGGATTCACCGACAACATGAAACGTTTGGCCGAAGAGGACGGTGCCGTCCGACTCGTCTCGTTCGATGAGATGGCCTGAAACCTATGTTCGGTTTACCGTAACCCGAGGAGGGTGTTTCCGCGGGGTGCCCCCTCCTTGTAGGATATGGGGGTATGGCTGATGAAGTTTTCTCTCCGAAGAACGTTATTGTGACCGGTGGTTGTGGTTTTATCGGTTCGAATTTCGTGCATTACGTGTATGACCATCATCCTGATGTGCATGTGACGGTCCTGGATGCGTTGACGTATGCGGGCAACCTGGAGAACATCAGGGGCATCTTGGGCGACCGCGTGGAGTTCGTGCACGGCAACATCTGCGACGCCGAGTTGCTCGACAAAATCGTGCCGGGCCATGACGCGATCGTGCACTACGCGGCGGAATCCCACAACGACAACTCGATCGCGAACCCGGAGCCGTTCCTGAAGACCAACGTGGAGGGCACGTTCCGCCTGTTGGAGGCGGCCCGCAAGTACGATGTGCGCTACCATCACGTGAGCACGGACGAGGTGTACGGCGATCTGGCCCTGGATGATCCGAACAAGTTCACGGAGGAGACCCCGTACCATCCCTCGAGCCCGTATTCGTCGACGAAGGCGAGTTCGGACCTGCTGGTGCGCGCCTGGCACCGCACGTTCGGCATCCGCGCCACCATCTCCAACTGCTCGAACAATTACGGCCCCTTCCAGCATGTGGAGAAGTTCATCCCCCGCCAGATCACGAACATCCTCGAGGGATTGCGCCCGAAGCTGTACGGCAACGGGGAGAACGTGCGCGACTGGATCCACACGGACGACCACTCCACCGGCGTGTGGACCATCCTGACCAAGGGACGCTTGGGTGAGACGTATCTGATCGGCGCGAACGGGGAGCGCAACAACATCACGGTGCTGCGCGACATCCTGACCGTGATGGGCCAGGATCCTGACGCATTCGACTGGGTCAAGGACCGTCCCGGCCACGACCGCCGCTACGCGATCGACAGCACGAAGCTGCGGACCGAGCTCGGCTGGAAGCCGACGCACACGGACTTCCAGAAGGGCCTGGAACAGACCATCAAGTGGTACACGGACAACCGTGCCTGGTGGGAGCCCGCCAAGGCCGCCACCGAAGCCAAATACAAGCAGCAGGGTCAGTGAGCGGAATATGAAAATGGCCACACCTCGAAGGTGTGGCCCCTATAGCACTAAGAAAGATACACATATGAATGTGAAAAAGCAAGCGGACAATGCCGTGATGGCGAGTCGTTTTCTTGCTGACGCGCGGTTCCAGGTGTATCTCGATTATGCAAGACGGCATGTGGATACGGTCGATCGGGAACGGCTGGTTGATCTGGCGGTGAGGCTGTACCGCTGGAACGTGGAGGCATCCGCCATCACAATCGGTTATATCGGCTATATCGAGATATTCGTCAGAAACGCAATCGATCACCGGCTTTGCGAATGGGTGTCCGGGCAGCAGATAACGGGCATCCCGGACTGGCTTGAAGCCGGCAAAAGCGATCCGATCGGGAGGATACGGGCTTTGATCAACAGCCCCGAGCGCGACTATATCGCGGAGGCCCGGAACACGGCATTGCGCAAGCAACGGCATTGGCGTTCCGACCAGACGCATCCAAGGCACGGGGATGCGATCACCCGCGACGACGTGTTCTCCCAATTGACATTGGGCACGTGGGATGGCATGTTGTCCCGTTCCGGCAAGGACCCTGAACTCGCCCATGTCCTCATGGGCGCGTTCCCCAACATCGCGGATGCATGGGCGTCGGAACTGCGTCGTATGCCGAAGGGAAGGCTTCCCGGCAACGACGGCGACCCGTTCGAGGACAGGCTGCGCAAGGAACTGGTGGACCGCCTCAAATCGGTTCGTACCATCCGCAACCGTATCGGTCATGATGAGAACCTTCTGCGGGTCGAGTTCGCGAAACTGAGATACGACATGTTCTTCATCCTCGATGCCTTGGGCCCCGAATGCCCGAATTGGGCTTTCCCCGATAAAGGGGAGGCCTTGAAAACGCTTAATCCTGCACGCTGCATAGCAACGTGGCAAAACGATTCTGAAGATGGAAAGTAGGGAACGTATGTCGTTCGAATTCGAGAAGGACTTGAAGGTCGAGGAGACGAACATCCCGGGCCTGTTGGTGTTCGACCTGCCGGTGCATGGTGACAATCGTGGCTGGTTCAAGGAGAACTGGCAGCGTGCGAAGATGACCGCGTTGGGCCTGCCGGATTTCGGTCCGGTGCAGAACAACATCAGCTTCAACGCGACGAAGGGCGTGACGCGCGGCATCCACGCGGAGCCATGGGACAAGTACATCAGCATCGCGGCCGGTGAGATCTTCGGCGCGTGGGTGGACCTGCGGCCGGGGGAGAGCTTCGGCCAGGTGTACACGACCCGCCTGGACCCGTCTCGCGCGATCTATGTGCCGCGTGGCGTGGGCAACAGCTTCCAGGCATTGGCCGATGGCACCGTGTACACGTATCTGGTGAACGCGCACTGGAGTCTGGAACAGAAGAAGACGTACACGTTCGTCAACCTCGCCGACCCGGAACTCGACATCCACTGGCCCATCCCGCTGGAGGAAAGCGAACGCTCCGAGGCGGACCTGCACCATCCGATGCTCAAGGACGCGAAGCCCATGAGCCCGAAGCGCACCTTGGTGACGGGCTGCAACGGCCAGTTGGGCCATGCGATCCGCGCCTACGCGGAGGCCCATGGTCTTGAGGGCTTCGAGTACACGGACATCGACGAGTTCGACTTCTCCGACCCGAAGGCGTACGACAAGTACGATTGGAGCCTGTACGGCACGATCATCAACGCCGAGGAACTATCCGCGGACAAGTGCGAAATCGGGGAGAACCATGCTCGGGCATGGACCATCAACGCCCAAGGGCCCGCGCTGTTGTCTCGTGCGGCGAAGGATCATCACGTCACATTGGTGCATGCGAGCACCGATAAGGTTTACGGAGCCGATTCGGAAGCCAAAGCGATCGCCCCGGAGAGCGTCTACGGGCAGACGAAGGCTGCGGGCGACATCGCGGTGGCGAACGCGCCGGAACACTACATCCTGCGACGCTCGGAATCCGCCGATTCCCGGAACATCGTGGACACGCTGTTCCAGCTGCTCGATTCTCACGCCGAATACGGCGTCTATGCCGTCGGTGACTGACTGGACAGCCCGGAAACATCAGGACCAAGGAAGGACAAGCGTATGAAGGGCATCATTCTCGCCGGAGGTTCCGGCACCCGCCTTTACCCGCTGACCACCGTCACCTCGAAGCAGCTGCTCCCGGTGTACGACAAGCCGATGATCTACTATCCGCTCAGCGTGCTCATGCTTGCGGGTATCCGTGACATCCTGATTATCTCCACGCCGAAGGACCTGCCGAACTTCGAAAAGCTCCTCGGCGACGGTTCGCATTACGGCGTGCACTTTTCCTATAAGGTGCAGCCCAGCCCGGATGGTTTGGCGCAGGCATTCCTCTTGGGAGAGGAGTTCATCGACGGCGAGCCGTGCGCGCTCGTGCTGGGCGACAACATCTTCTACGGCAACGGTCTGGGCGCCACATTGCGCAAGGCCGTCGCCAAGGCCGAAGGCGGCGAGGGCGCAAGTGTGTTCGGCTACTATGTCGACGATCCGGAACGCTATGGTGTGGTCGAGTTTGACGAGCACAAGAAGGCCGTCTCCATCGAGGAGAAGCCGAAGGAGCCGAAGTCGCATTACGCGGTGACGGGTCTGTACTTCTATGACGAGCGTGTGGTCGAGTTCGCCAAGCGGGTCAGGCCGTCGGCTCGTGGCGAACTGGAGATCACGGACCTGAACAAGATGTATTTGGAGGACGGCTCCCTGAACGTGCGAACGCTGGGTCGCGGTTACGCATGGCTGGATACGGGTACCATGGATTCCCTGTACGAGGCGGGCGAGTTCGTGCGCACCGTGCAGCGCGCCCAGGGCCTGCCCATTGCCATCGTGGAGGAAATCGCCTACGAAAATGGGTGGATTTCCAAGGAGGAACTCCTCGAATCGGCCGAACGTTATGGCAAGAGCCCCTACGGCAAGCATCTCAAGGATGTGGCCGAAGGCAAAGTCGTGATTGTTCCTAACGACTGATTGACTCGGACGAATGCGGAACGCCATAGTATTTTGAGATTAATGCTGAGTGCGATAGCAGATTACGCATTTGCCGATGTATATGACGACATTGTTCATCAATAGTAAAAGGGGGCTGCTGCATTGCAGTATGCAGCAGCCCATTACCATGTTTGGTAGGCCCCGATGGTCGGGGCCTACCAAACATGGTAATGGGCGGACGGAAAGTTGGACGTTTTGGCGTCCGGATTGGAGTCCGTATGTTTTCGATGGAGGATCGGCGCAGGGCCGTTGACCTGTATTTCACGGAGGGCATGACCGCCAGGAAGGTCGTCGCCAAGCTCGGCTACCCGTCCGAGGGCGCGCTGGCGAAATGGGTTCGCGAGGACCCGCGCTGCACGGTTCCTTTGGCCTTCCATAAGTTCTAGGTAAAAATATACACTTATATACACATATATACATGAATATGTGAGTTCAAGCGAACTGATGCTACGCCGGCTCGTCCCCGTCCCCATCAAACTTGTGCTCATCCTCGTAGGCAATGATGTCCATATCGCCTCGATGGAGTTTCTTGAGTGTTTCAGCCACTCGCGCCTGCTTATCATCAACAACAGGGCGCTCGCCGGCTAAGCATGTGAGACCATCGGACACTGCGGAAAAACACTGCCGAACCCGCCCCGACAAACATTGAAGCAATACTTTTTTATTTGCTTCGTTACTGCGTATTCTGTACTCCACGTGTGCGAAACGTTGGAATTCCGCCATTGTGCGAAACTTATCCGCCGTTCTGTGAGCACCCCTTCGGCGCGTCGTCGTATCCGGCGCGTTCCTACGAGCAGAGCCAATCCATGACGTTGGTGATATGGATGCCTTCGTCGGTCATGCCCTCGCTATGCCAGTCGAGGGTGAGCACCGTGCGGGGGAATGCGTCACCCAATCGCCGCAGCGGGGCTAATTCCCGCTCCCGGGTCTGCTCCTCGGTCATGTTCAACGTGACCTGAATGTACTGCTTGTCGTTTCCGCGCTTCGCGATGAAATCGATTTCGCCGTCGGGCAGCGATCCGATGGTGACATCGTAACCGCGTCGCTGCAGTTCCATGAAGACGATGCCTTCGAGCTGGGCTCCGCGATCCGAGCCGTTGAAACCCGTGGCGAGATTGCGAAAACCGTTGTCGACGGGGTAGAACTTGCGTTGCGGGCGCAGCAGTTCCTTGCCTCGCATGCGTTCCTGTTGCGCGCTGTAGACGATGAACGAGCGTTCGAGCGCGCTGATCTGGTTGTCGACGGTGGCGTAGGAGGCGTTCGCGCCGGCGCTTGCGAGCGTGTTGGCGACATTGTTGACGGAGAACAGGTTTCCCGACGTTGAGAACAGATATCGGCTGAGTTTTTCCAATGTGGCGATGTCGCGGATGCCGTACCTTCCCGCCACGTCCTTCAGCACAATGGATTCGTAGATTGAGGTGAGTATTTCGGTCGCCCTGTCCTGATCCGGCTGGCCGGTGACGAACAGGCCGGGCATGCCGCCGAACATCATGTATCTGGAGAACAGCTGGTCCGTGGAATCCGTGGTTCCCTGAGCCCGATGATGGCGTTGGTATTCGTCGAAGGAGAGCGGATATACGGGGATGGTGATGTAGCGACCCGTCAGATGGGTCGCCAGTTCGCCGGATAGCAGTCGTGCGTTCGATCCGGTGATATACACGTCGGTGTCGTCACGGGAATGCAGCCGGCGAACCACTTCCTCCCATCCGGGAACGTCCTGTATTTCATCGAGGAAAACGTAGAAGGGGCCGGGTTGGGCTTCTTGCGTGGCTTGCATCAGGTCGGCGTGCAGGTCGGTCGCCGAATATCCGATGGGCGTGTCGAAGGAATCGAAGCGACGGGTGAAGATATTGCTCGCGGGAACGCCGTCGTCGAGCAGTGATTGCGCATAATGTTCCAGCAGCGTGCTTTTTCCGCACCGTCGGACGCCGGTAAGCACCTTGATTTCCGGGGTGTCCCGGTGGCTGCGCAGCGTATTGGTGAGCTTGTCTCGTGCGATATATCCCGTCATCTCCACGCCTCCAATTTTTAGTGTATTGCAAAACAGTCGTTAAATCGACGTTGATTTTCAGTATACTTGAAATTATGTATTTTGGAGTAATGATTTTATAGTGTACTCAAAATCGTGTGGGGCCTTTCGCTGTTTGTGGTGAGTGGTTTGGTTGTGGGGTGATGCCGGTCGGGTAGGTTGGAGGCATGGATACGTCGCATTTGTTCTCCACCGCGTTGCAGCTTCAGTCTCCTTGGAAAGTGGGGTCCGTGGACTTCCGTGACGCCGACGGCGGCCGTCAGGCGTGGGCCGTGGAGATGGCCCGCCACCTGACCATCACCCACCACAAACAGCGAATGTTTTTTTATTTGCTTCGTTACTGCGTATTCTGCACTCCACATGTGCGAAACGTTGGAATTCCGCCAAAATTTTATTTGCCTGGTATTTGCTTGGGTGGGTCGCAAAGCGCGGTTGCGACACGATTCTTAGTGGTGGTGCCTTAAACGTTGGAATTCCGCCAAAATTTTATTTGACTGGTATTTGCTTGAGTGGGTTATGAGGTGCGGTAGTGAGGCGAATCCTTGGGAATAGTGTTCTGGTTCTCTGCGCTCTATCCAAGATATAATCAGAGGCGCGCTGTTGATTCGGGGCTGTCGGAACGTTGGTTGTTCCGGGTGCTTGGCTTCGATTCTTGCCGAAGATCAACTCAAGCGGAAATATTGCTTTGTACGCCTGTGATATACATAAACATTCCTTAATCGGAAGTTTTGTGTATATAATTTATATATGGTGATAGAGAGTAAAGGTATGCTGCTTTCCACGAAAGAAGCGTCTGAACGGCTTGACGTTAGTGCCCGACGGGTGAGGGAGCTGGCGGCAAAGGGGACGCTGGAATCCGTGGGGGATGGTTCTCGTCTCTATGTAACGGAGGAGTCGGTGCGTCGGTTTCAGTCGCGTATTCGCAGGCCGGGTAGACTGTTTTCTCCTCGGATTGCCTTTGCTGCTTTATATGTGCTATCGGGCGAAGAGCCGGGATGGCTGAAAGCCGCGGAAAAATACCGACTGAAAAGAAAGCTGTGCATGATGGATGTCCCACGGTTGTTGGAACTGTGCAGCAGGAGGGCAAGTACCCATGACTTCTGGTGTCGGGACAGCCGCTTGAATCGGGTCTCTCAAAGTATCAGGATTTCCTCAGCGACAGGCGGTTTGGCGGAGAAGTTCGATCTCACGGAGAGTGCGAATGTGGAAGGTTATATTCCGGAAGAGGTCCTGCCGGATTTGATTACATGGGCAAAACTCCGCTCGGATTTTCGGCCAACGAATGTGAGGCTTCATGTCACATCATTCACGCCACCGGGAGAAGGACATATGCCGATAGGTGTCTGTGCGGCCGATCTCACCGAATCATTGGATGTTCGTGAGCGTAGTGCTGGAGAACGTATGATCGGCAGATTGCTTGAACGGTTCAAGCAAGTTATTGCTGCAAAGGAGTAAATATGGAGACTATTGACATCCCTGCGCAGACGCATCCGTGGAGCACGGTTCTTGAAGTGGCTCGGCACTTCACGGCGGACGAATGGCTGTTGACCGGAGGGCTGATGGTTCAGGCACACGCCATGCTCCATCGGCTTCCTGCGCGTCCCACTACGGATGCGGATTTTCTGTTGGATATCCTTGCTTACGATCGCATCGCTAGCCAGATGAGAAGCTTCCTCTGCGTTATGGGATATGAATTGGAAGAGGATACCATAACCGAATATGCAACTCGTCTGACAACGAAATCAGAACATAAAGTCGATTTGATGGTCACTGATTACCTGTATGGCAAGGCAAAGAGAGAGAACGCTACACTTGCCGGAAAACGACTCTGCGGTATGCCCGGAGGTGGTCAGGCCATACGGCGCAGCAGCCATATTCTAATTCGATACCGCGATGAGACTGCCGGAATCCGGATTCCAGATCTGCTTGGAGCAGTAATGCTTAAAAGCGCTGCTTGGGCTGTGGACAAAACCAATAGACGCGACAGGCATCTCGCGGATGCCGCCTTGTTGCTTTCATTGATTGATGATCCCGATGAACAAGTGGAACGTCTACATAGTCGCAATGATCGGAAACGAATCCTTCGATTGCATGAGATGCTCACCGAAGATTCAGAATACTGGCAAGTGCTGGATGACGTGCATCGTCAGAATGGCATCGATGTTTTAGATACTTTGACTGACTGGGCGGAGAAACCTGTTGACTCATGACGCCATTGGCGGATGACTCTTGGGGGTCTTGGCCATTTCTATTTGCCTGGTATTTGCTTGGGCGTGACTGCAGAGTATGAAAAGGGCGGCACCGTTAAAGCATCACAAAAGATCCTATAGCCCTTGAAAGCAAGAGGTCTCTGGCTGAATTCAGCCAGAGACCTCTCTATCCATAAATGAGGCCAAGGAAGCCTCGGCAGTCGGGCCCAACGGGGCGAAAGTCTGTGGCGCCGCCTAGAAGATTGCCTCGAAGTTGACGCGGTCTTTCTGCTAGAACACAGCATGCCAGCATCCATCGAACCTTATCTTTTACGGGTTCCGGCCCCTCGTCTTCAATCAGGGCACCATTTCAAGGCAGAAGAATCAGGCGGCCTTCTTGCGGCCGCGGCGCTTCATGGTGCCGGCGGTGGCGTTGGCCACGTCGAAGATCACGGTCTTGCTTTCGGGGTAGGCGGTACCGTTGACGGACTGGTAGGCGATTTCGCCTTCCGGAGCCTCGGGCAGAGTGAAGTATGCCTTCACTGCTTCAATGAGCGTGGCTTCCTTGACGCTTACCGAAGCAGCCTGCTTGCCTTCGGGCTTGCTGAACTTAATGGCGTTGTCGGCCTTGGCGGTGGTCGGGGTTACGGCGATCTGCTTGGTCTTGTCGTTAATCAGCACCTTGACGTACGCCGGGAATCCGAGCACTTCAGCGGTGGCTTTGTTGAAACGAATGGCGGAATCGGTAACGGTCAGAACGGTCTTGCCCACCGGCTTGACCAGCTGAACCTCTTCGAATCCCTGAAGCAATGAAGCCATAATTGCTCTCCTTATTGCATTGGTCACGTGTTTTTATTTACGTCACTAATTGTAACCAGCTAATTTCGCATTATACAAATCATATGCATGCATGATTGCATAATTGAAGAACATTTGACCTACGTATTGCGCTCCCTGAATAGTACCGATTTAACCAATACCAAGAAAAGCGGAAACAAGAACCCGCAATATCAGCCGTATTGAATATAGCAATATGCAATTTCAACATCGCAATAACTGACGGCTTTTTTGCTGGCTCTATTCGCCGATATTGCATTCAGGCCACAGCACTGAGCATAATATCGACGCCGTGCTTGATTTCCGCATACACGCGTTCAAACACCTCGCGTGATTGACGATGAGGGTCTTCGGTTTCGAGTGCCGTAGGCAAAAACGGCCGCAGCATAGATACGCAATCCATGATTTCGATGAGCCTGTCTGCGGTGGTATCGCCGGCAATCGGACCCTCAGCATGCATATGTTTGCAAGCGTTCACGAAGTCATTGAACAGAAATACTTTGCGAATAGCCAGTGGATTCTGCTCAAGCAAATCGGATATTTGCTCACGCTCAAAACACAGAATCAGGTCGGCTTGCCGGCTGATATCGGTGGTGAGAGGGGTGGAAGAATGGGAATTCGCGTCAATGCCGTCGTTCTTCAGCAAATCGATAACCATCGGATCGGCGGGATGCGGGGGATAGTGCAGAGTACCCGCGCTGCGCACGGTGATATTGTCGTTCTGCAAGCCAATTCCTCGGTCGGCAAGCTTGGCTCGGGTGTAGTATTCGGCCATCACGGAACGGCATTGATTGCCGGTGCATACATACATGATTTGCATAACAACGTCCCTTCTCAAGTGTTGTGAGCATTCCCTCATATATTCCAGTGAGCATTCCTCGCGAATATGCGTGCGTTATGTACCGTAGCAATAACATGAAAAAACCGGGAATCATCGACTCCCGGTTCAGTGGTATTCGCGAACTATGCTTCAGCGTCTACTGTTTATTATGTCAGTCACGTCAGCGACGAGTGGTGTTCTTGCGGACGGCGAACAGGGCGATGCCCGCGGCGGCAAGCAGAACAACGGCCACACCGTACGGTGCGATGGCCGCACCGGTGTTGGCGGTGGTAGCAGTCGTGGTACCGGACTGGTCACCGGTTCCGGTTGCCGGAACCTGAATGGTGGCGGTCTTGGTACCGGATACAGCGCCAACAGCCTTGACCGCGATGGTCTTGCCAGCCTGGCTGGCCTTGAACGTGTACAGCAAAGTCAAGGAACCATCTGCCTTGGCAGTGAACGTCTTGGATACTTCAGCGATCTGCTGGACGTCGGCGACGAGGGCATCATCGTAGTACACGGTGACGGATTCGTTCGGCTGGAATGTGCCTGCAGGGAACGTCACGGTAGCGGTGGTGCCGCCGTAAGTAACCGTTGCACCGTAATCATCAGCCATAGCGGTATTCGTTGCAAAACCAAAGCCCAGAACTGCGGCAATAGTGGCCAGCACGGCCATAATCTTCTTCTTCATAACTTCGAACCTCCACAATAGAACCGGTTACTACCGATAAAAAATCGGTTCTTATCAATAGAAAATCGGTCTTCCTTCAATTACAACCCCCAACCATACACCCCCCCCTTGTCGGTATATAAGGGGTGGCAGATTCTAGTGGTGGGTG
>OCAA01001195.1_pt1 | contig 14711 bp, 10 predicted proteins | sample 1538241 | NCBI WGS metagenome assembly OCAA01 (sample SAMEA2580241, study PRJEB22360) | human gut metagenome | biome: human gut; feature: human-associated habitat; material: faeces | place: Denmark | collected 2008/2010
CAAATCAATAGCTCAAATTGCATTAACTTCTTAAAATGTATAAATAACAGGATAGCTTGGGCTAAGTAATATCAGAAACACTTTTCCGAAAAGGGAGAATAAATATTGGCAAACCAGACGAACTCCCGAAGCGGCAGAAGGTCCTCAGGCAGATATCGGTCTCCGAGTGTGAATTTTGTAAAGCAGTGGATAAAGTGTATCTCATCCGAACGGGCACGGCTCTAGGCGACATCCATGTCGCCGGCCGCCTGTCGCAAACATCGTGTTTGCTCCACCCTGATGACTCACCACTGCTTAAGAAAATATCAACACGCTCCGACAGACATCTGCCTGAGGGCCTTCTGCTACTCCGGGAGTTCTGTTTGTATTTAAAACGCCAATTTCTGCGAAAAAAATACAAAAATATGAAATTTTGATATGTAAAAAGTCTCTATTTTCGCTGCATAAGCAAAATAAAGAAATTCCGTACAAAAATTCCTGATTTAGGAACTTTTTTTGTACGGAATTCATCGTTTTTGGACTATTTACACCAAACTAACTTTCCAGTTAGTTCTTAAAGCTATGAATAGGTGCGGGGATGCGGCCGCCGCGGTTGACGAAAGCATCACAGGAGAAGGTATTCACGGGCATGATGGGTGCGTAACCTAACAGGCCGCCGAACTCCACGGTCTCTCCCACGCCTTTTCCGATTACGGGGATGATTCTGACTGCAGTGGTCTTCTGGTTCACCATACCGATGGCCATTTCATCCGCAATGATACCGGAAATGGTGGTTGCCTTGGTGTCTCCGGGAATGGCGATCATATCCAGACCTACGGAGCAGACACAAGTCATGGCTTCCAACTTCTCGATGGTGAGGGCTCCGGCATTCACGGCATCGATCATTCCCTGATCTTCACTGACAGGAATGAATGCACCACTTAAACCGCCGACGTAGGAAGATGCCATAACACCGCCCTTTTTCACCTGATCATTCAACAACGCCAGGGCTGCAGTGGTTCCGGGAGCTCCGGCATGTTCCAGACCGATCTCACACAGGATATCCGCTACGCTGTCGCCGATGGCCGGGGTCGGTGCCAGAGACAGATCCACGATGCCAAAGGGAACATTTAGCATCCGGGATGCCTCCTGTGCTACCAGCTGACCTACACGGGTTACCTTAAAAGCAGTCTTTTTGATAGTCTCACAGAGAACCTCGAAGTTCTCGCCGCGCACCTTTTCCAGTGCGGTCTTTACAACGCCGGGGCCGCTGACACCGACATTGATGATCTTGTCTGCTTCGGTCACACCATGAAAGGCACCTGCCATGAAAGGATTATCATCCGGTGCATTACAGAATACTACCAGCTTTGCACAGCCCAGGGAATCATCTTCCTTGGTATACTCTGCAGTCTCCCTGACCATCTCACCCATCAGCTTTACGGCATCCATGTTGATACCGGTCTTGGTGGAGCCCAGGTTCACAGAGCTGCACACACGCTCTGTGGTAGACAGCGCCAGAGGAATGGAACGGATCAGCAGTTCGTCCGCCGGGGTCATTCCCTTGCTGACCAATGCGGAATAACCGCCCAGAAAGTTCACACCAACCTCATGTGCTACCTTATCCAATGTCTTTGCAATACTTGCAAAGTCTTCTATCGTATGACATGCCGCACCACCGATCAGTGCAATGGGAGTTACGGAAATTCTCTTATTTACAATGGGGATGCCAAATTCTCTGGAGATCTCCTCTCCGGTCTTCACCAGATCCTTGGCTGCTTCGTAGATTTTGTTATAAATCTTCTCATTTAATCTGTCCAGATCGGAATCGATACAGTCTAACAGGCTGATACCCAGTGTGATGGTACGCACGTCCAGGTTCTCTTCCTCGATCATTTTGTTGGTCTCTGTTACTTCATATAAATTGATCATTACGGCTCCTATCTGCCCCTTCGGGTCTTATTTATTTCGAAATCGTGGGGCTTATCAGATGCGGTGCATCTTGTCAAAGATCTCTTCCTTCTGGCACTTGATCACTACGCCAATCTCTTCTCCGAGAACAGCCAGTTCATCTGCCATGTCACCAAAAGGTTTCTGCATCTGGTTGGTGTCAACGATCATCATCATGTTAAAATATCCCTGTACGATGGTCTGGGAAATATCCAGGATATTGATGCCGTTTTCCGCAAGATAGGTACATACCTTTGCGATAATGCCTACTGTGTCCTTACCAACTACCGTAATAATTGTTCTTTTCATAATCGCCCTCATTTTCTGCATGAAATCATGCTATTATTTTTATCTATTAAACTACACTTTACTACAATTTGCAACCTCAAGTTCAGCCTATGAACATATTCAGACACAGAAATCATGCTTGCATCATTTTGTGAGCAAATATGTTTCAGGCACCGAGCGCCAAACTATGGAGCAAAGCTAGTCATGAAATGACGCAAAAGCGTGCTATGATGCGGCTCCAACGAATAATGCTGGCTGATGCGCTGCGCATCCGCTACGCAATATTGATCACCGGAGATACATTGCTCCTGTCTGCCACCATCATCCGGAAGTCTTCCGCCCGGTAGGGGTTCTCTCCCATGGTGATTTCCATCCGGACCGCTTCATAGGCCAGCTCCGGAAGATTATTCTCCTTGCTGAGATGTCCCAGCACGATAGCCTGCAGCTTGTCATGCAGGATTCGACAGAGCAGCTTGCCGGAATTTTCATTGGAAAGGTGTCCTCTGTCCCCCAGAATTCTCTGTTTGAGATAATAGGGATAAGGTCCTACCTGCAACATCTTCACATCATGATTCGCTTCTAGCAGCAAGGCATCCATTCCCTTCAGGCACTCCACGGTGTAATCATTATAGACTCCTAAATCCGTACAGATTCCTACCTTTTTATCTCCGTAAGCAATACGATAGCCCACCGGCTGTGCCGCATCATGGGAGATTTTCATGGGATTGACAGTCAGATCCTTGATAGTCAGTTTCACATCTTCCTTCACTTCCCGAAACAGGGCTGGATCGATCTTGCCCAGATTCCCCATCTTCTGAATTTCTTCCAGGGTTCCCGTTGTGGCATAGATCGGCACTTCATATTTTCTCGCCATGACACCCAGTCCCGCCACATGATCCATATGTTCGTGGGTCACCAGGATGCCATCCAGATCTCTTCCGGTGAGTCCCAGACTGTTCAGCCCGGCCTCCGCCTTTTTGCCGCTGATTCCCACGTCCACCAGCAGATGCGTGGCCTCTGATCCCACATAAATACAGTTGCCGCTGCTGCCGCTGGCAATACTACATAATCTCATAACTTCTTAATCTCTTTTCTATCTTACTTCTGTCTTACTCTTTGCCGTTTTCCATCTTCGGCATTAATGCATACTAGTGCATGCTTTTCCAGTAGATCTCGATCACATCTCCCTCTTTCAAAGGTTCCATGAACTGTGCCGGGCGTCCATTTAAGTTCGTCACAATGGATCTGCCTGCGGATGCGGAGGATCCCAGATCAAAATCAATATAATCAAACACATCCACAAATACATAGGAAGCCTTACCCTGCATGGTGATGGGGGAATGGTTCACGATCACTGTTAATGGATGCGGTCCCTGTGGTGACACGCTTTGGCTCTGTGCCGTCTGTTCCACGCTTTCGTACTTTTCGTCCTGCTTCCCGGAAGTCCCCTGCGTTGTCACGGAAGCCGTCCCGTTTCCTGCCGCAGTCTCTGTCCCCTGTGTCATCGCCGCTTCTCCTGCCACAGCCTCTGCCTTCTGCATCACAGGCCCTTCTCCATAAACAGGCTCTTCTCTATAGGCATCCTCTTCTGTGTCCGCATCCGGCAGGTCTGCATAACTCCCTTCCGGCAGCGGGTTCTTCATATCCCAGCTTACGGTGAAATGCTCATAAACTTTGGTATCCGGCTGCGCCGCTGTATCATTGACCCTGATATCCGCACCGAGAGGCACATCCAGAAATTCTGCGATTTCCTTTACAGTATAAGAATTCCGAATCCGAATATCATCGTTCTGGCCGATCCGGTAGAATTCATTCTCTCTGTGACCGTTGACTTCCGCTGTCTTCGGCAGACTGATCTGTTTACCGTTCACATAGACCTGCAGTGCATCCCCCAGTTCAGAGAGTTTTCCCAGCTCCAACACCGCCGGTTCGCCCTCCGTGGAAGGTGTTACCACAATGCGGTCCCCATTATGTACCTGGGTATACATATCCGCCTCGTCTCCGTTGACCCGGATGACTGCTGCCTCTCCCTGTTCGCCCCGCACCATACGGGTCTTACCATTGACAGTAAACAGAAGGGCTTCCCCTTTTCTGGGGAACAGCTGGTCATTGGGGAACTGCATCTGCATAGCGGCATCTGTCACGGATAATTTGCCGTTATCATAGAGCTTTACCCGCTCTCCGTTGAATTCCACGAAAATAAAATTATTGCTCTGTACATAATAGCTTAAACAGATACCGATAGGTGTTACCATCATGGCATCCTTTCTGGCATTTTCCAGTTCAAATGTAATGGTCTGCATGACTTCCTGTCCCCGGATTGCCACACGTTCCTTCACGATGCCCAGCTTCTCTGCCAGCTTCTCCGTGTAACCGGGCACCATTCCACCGCCGCCTACCACGAACACGGCACTGACCGGTTTGTCCCCGTTCAGTTCTTTGATGGTATCGGATACCAGCTGGGTCATACGTTCGATCTCCGGATCCAGCAGTTCCAGCACTTCGCTGGCTTTGATGGTCTGGGGCAGTCCCATGATATCTTCGTATTCGATAGTCTCCTGGGTTCTGCATTTTCTCTTGATCTGCTCGGCCACCTCGAATTCCACGAGACAATGCTGTACCAGAATATCCGTCAGGCTGTCTCCTGCTACGGGGATCATGCCATAGGCTGTGATGGTTCCCTCTTTGGTAATGGAAATATCACTGGTGCCTGCACCCACGTCCACCAATGCCATATTTAACATACGGAACTTCTCCGGAATTGCTACCTGAATGGCAGCAATAGGCTCCAGTGTCAGATTCGCCACATGCAGGCCCGCCAGTCCTACTGCCTTATACAGACCGTCCACTACATCATCCGGCAGAAACGTGGCGATCAGATCCACTGCAATGCTTTTTGCCTTATGTCCCTCCAGATTACCCATCTGGTAGCCATTCATGTAATACCGCATGGCCGTATAACCCACACAGTAGAATTTCATATCTGTATCCGTATTGCTGTTCTGGAATTCCTCGTAAGCCTTCTCCACGCCCATGGTACACAAGGAATACACATCTTCCTGCGTGATCTCCCGGTCACTCTCAAAGCTGTGCTCCACATAGGTAGTGACGGTACGCAACACACGGCCTGCAGCTGCGATACATACTTCCGTAAGTTCTCTGCCCAGATCCGCTTCCAGCTGTTCCTTTACCTGAGAAATAGTCTCTCCCACCTTGCCGATGTCATGGATCTGTCCGTCCAGCATGGCTCTGGTCTCATGCTCCTTGGAGCGCTGTGCCAACACATGGAACTTCCCGCCATTTAAGTATCCTACCGTACCTACGATGCTTCTCGTACCGATATCCAGTCCGAATACCAGCTGTCCCTGTTTTTCTTTTACTCCTTCCATGAATATGCCTCCAGTTTCTGTCTGATCTGTCTGTAGCTGTCTTCCAGACTGTCACTGTTATCAATGACAAAATCACAATGCTGCCGGAATTCTTCCTCCGAAAGCTGTGATGCTATGATCTTTTCTATCTTCTCCGGTGTGTAATTGCGGCTTTCCGAAAGTCTTCTTCTGCGTACATCTTCTCTGGCGTAGATATACCACATTTCATCCACTATATGTTCATACCCGCTCTCGATCAAAAGTGCCGCTTCCACAAAAAACAGTTCCACATCGCCCTTATTCTTTGCCTCTGCCAGACGATCCGCCAGATATTTTTTAACCGCAGGATGAATGATGGCATTCACCTGCTCCAACAGTGTCGGATCTGCAAAAATCTTTGCCGCCATTACCGGCTTATCGATCTGTCCGTCCGGCGCAAGGATTCCGTCTCCCATCAGCGCTACCAGCGCATGATAGCCTTCGGTTCCCGGTTCCTTGACTTTATGCCCGATCTCATCCGCCAGATAGATCTCACATTTATAATGCTGTCCGATATATTTTAAAATCTCTGTTTTCCCGGCACCCACACCGCCGGTAATACCTATAAAACGCATTTATTTCGCCTCATACCAGTTATTGCCCGTGTGCAGATCGATTTCCAGCGTCACCGCCAGATCTGCCGCGGACTTCATATTTTCCGTAAGGATCTCACGGACTCTTGCCTCTTCCTCCCGTGCGGTCTCGACCAACAGTTCGTCATGCACCTGCAGGATCAGACGGGATTTTAACCCTTCCTCTTTCAATGCTTTCCATACCTTGATCATGGCGATCTTGATAATATCCGCCGCCGTTCCCTGAATAGGGGCATTCATGGCCACTCGCTCGCCGAAGGACCGTTGCATGAAATTGGAGGATGACAGTTCCGGGATAGGTCGTCTTCTGCCAAACATGGTCTCCGTATAGCCCTTTTCCTTTGCATCCGCCACCAGTTTGTCGATGAATTCCTTCACCTTCGGGTAAGTGGCAAAATACTGTTCAATGTACTGTGCCGCTTCCTTTTTGCTGATACTCAGATCCTGACTCAGTCCAAAGGAACTGATACCGTAGACGATACCGAAATTGACTGCCTTGGCATTCCGGCGCTGCAGATCCGTGACTTTCTCGAAAGGAGTATGGAATACCTTGGATGCCGTGATCCGGTGAATATCCTCTTCCTGTCTGTAAGCATCAATCAGCTGTTCGTCTCCGGACATATGAGCCAGCACACGCAGTTCGATCTGGGAATAGTCCGCATCCATGAATTCATAGCCTTCTCTGGGGATAAATACCTTGCGGATCTGTCTGCCCAGTTCCATACGCATGGGAATGTTCTGCAGATTCGGCTCTGTAGAGCTGATACGCCCCGTAGCAGTAATGGTCTGATTGAAATTCGTATGGATCCTGCCGTCCTCTTCAATAAAAGCTGCCAGTCCGTCTGCATAGGTGGACTTTAACTTGGTCAGACCTCTGTATTCCAGGATATCTCTTACAATAGGGTAATCCGCCGACAGCTTTTCCAGCACATCCGCAGCTGTGGAATATCCGGTCTTGGTCTTCTTGCCGCCGGGGATCTGCATGGTCTCAAACAGTACCTCGCCCAGCTGCTTGGGGGAATTGATATTGAACTCTGTTCCTGCCTGTGTGTGAATGGACTGTTCCAGTTCCTCAATGCGGGCCACCAGTGCATCCCCATAAGCCTTCAGTTCCTCCCGCTTTACAGCCACACCTTCTTTCTGCATGTCATACAGTACCAGTGAAAGAGGCATCTCCATCTCCTCCATGAGACATTTCATGCCTGCTGCCTCCAGCTTGTCCTTCAGGACTTTTTTGCCTTTCCGGGAGACATAGGCTCCGTAGCACGCATACTCCATGGCTTTCCCGGCGTCCTCGGAAAGCAGTGTCCGAAAATCTCTCTTGCCGAATACTTCCGCTCTGCCCGGGATCAGAATTCCCAGATGCTCCGAAGCAATGGCCTCCATGTCATAATCATTCTTCAGAGGATTCAGCAGATACGCCGCGATCAATACGTCAAAATACTGTTCTGTACTGCTGCGGTCCAGATAGTCATACTGGTGCTTCACATCAAAGGTAGCGATCTGTGTATCCGTACCTGCGGAAAGTTCCTGTAGAGCTTCCGTGATCTCTGCGGTGTCATCCACAGATTCCACCGCTTCCGCAAACAGACTTAACTGCCCTTCCGGTTCCTTTTCATGGGTCAGGGCATAAAATACCGTCTCCTCATCGGACACAGACAATGCCACCCCCAGCAATTCTTCTTTTTTCGTAGTAGCATCCACTGGTTCCGTGATCAGCCACAGGCCGATCTCCTTCTGTTTCTGCGCTTTTTTCAGATATTGTAAAAATTCTTTTTTATCTTCAATCTGTCGGAAGCTTTCTGCGATCTTGCTGTCATTGGCGGCGGCATCTTTTTCAAATCTTCCCAACAAATTTTTGAATTCCAGACGTTTGCACAAGGTATAGGCTTCCGGGGTATAGAACCCCTCTGCTCTGGCCTGTTCGTAATCCAACTGCAATTCGCAGTCGGTCTTGATCGTTGCCAGCGTCTTGCTCAGATCTGCCAGATCCTTATGCTCGATCAGGGATTCCCGGATACTTTTTTTCGAGATTTCTTCCACATGGGCATAAATATTATCCAGAGAACCGTACTCCACCATCAGTGCCTGTGCGGTTTTCTCCCCCACCTTCGGCACTCCTGGAATATTATCGGCGGTATCTCCCATCAGGGCTTTCAGTTCGATAAACTGTAACGGAGTCACCTGATAGGCAGCCAGTACATCTGCGGCATAATAATCCTCGATCTCCGTTCTGCCCTGCTTCGTCTTCGGAATCCGGATCTTGATATGATCCGTGGCAATCTGCAGCAGATCTCTGTCCCCGGAGACCAGTGATACTTCCAATCCGGCCTGCTCTGCTTTTTTGGCCAGCGTTCCAAGAATGTCATCTGCTTCCAGTCCCGCCTGCTCCATAATGGTAATATGCATGGCCTTCAGGATTTCCTTCATGACGGGCACCTGCTCCCGCAATTCCTCCGGCATAGGCTTTCTCGTTCCCTTGTAAGCCTCATACATCTTGTGGCGGAAAGTCGGTGCATGAACATCAAAAGCCACTGCCAGATATTCCGGCTTTTCCTCCTCCAGAATTTTAAACATAATATTCAAAAAACCATAAATGGCATTTGTGTGCAGTCCCTCTGCATTACTCAGATCCGGCACTCCGTAGAATGCCCGGTTCAATATACTGTGTCCGTCGATCAATACCAGTTTCTGACTCATACTCTGTCTATCCTATCTTAATTCTATCCTCTTGATTCTATCAGGTGTCGCTAAGAGATGATCCATCCCAGAAATCCCATAAGAAAAATCACCGTCAGCACTTCCAGTACGGCCCCTGTCTTCAGAAAAGCCATATGAAATCTTACCTTGCGCTTTGCTTCCGCAAGTCTCAGTTCCAGTTCTCTCTGCAGGTCAAAAGCATCGCCGTCTTCCAGACGCTGCATACCTTCCGTTACAAGGAACTGAATCACCAATTCCTCCTTGCAGCCTGGGCATTCCCGCATATGCTCCCCGAATTCCTGCAAGGTCTGAAAATCCAGTTTTCCTGCAATGAAATCAGGAATATTCTTTTCAAATTCTTTGCAATTCATGCTTCCACCCTATTCCAAAACAGTTCTACAGATTGCGTTCCCATATACTCATACACTTCTACTATACAACATCTTGTGTAAAAAGACTAGAAAAATAGTAGCAAGATTCCAGAAAAAAACTCTTGTCAACTTTTTTAATCTATGATAAGATAATCTCTGTTGTGAGTGTTTGAATGCCGGCGTGTCGGAATGGCAGACGAGGCAGACTCAAAATCTGTTGGTGGCAACACCGTATGGGTTCAAGTCCCATTGCCGGCAGTTAGTGCAGAATCAAATCGGTTCTGCGCTTTCTTTTTGTATTTTTATAACCACATCGCATTTCCTGCTTTTTCTAATTTTTTTCCAATCATCTCCTATGGATTAATTGTTACAAAATTGTTACAATTCATTTGTGCTTAGCTAACACAGACGTAACCGAACACCAGGCAACAGGAAAAGGAGGAAGAAAGTATGTGTTTCAAATTCATTAACTGTTCTCAGTGGTTGAATGCATTCTGCGGCTACTTCAATTTTGGCTGCTAATATCGTTTTCGACGAATAGAGCGTTCCATAGACGCACGAAAAGGCTCTCCCGTTTGGGATGAGCCTTTTCTTATTTCTACACTTTTTCTATGAATTTATACATTTTACCGATAGTCATAACGGAGGGTGACATCATTGCCCTGTACCTGTACTTCCGCACAGCTTCCGGTGACAATCGGCATCATGGGTGCCAGATGTCCCAGATCCACATCCATGATCACGGGAACATTCTTCTCTCCCGCCACGGCCAGAACTGCCTGGTACTGATCCAGTCCCATCATCTCCTGTCCGAAACACAACGGTCTTCCGATGAGAAAACCTTTGACATACTGAAACCATCCGGCTTCCTCCATCTGCCACATGGCTCTGCGGATGGCAAAAACATTCAGGTCACAGGCTTCCAGGAACCAGATGATTCCGTCCTCTTTATACTTTTCCAGAAAATCCTGTGTTTTATCAAACCGGGTTCCCAGTAGATTCACCAGACAATCCATACAGCCGCCCAGCAACCGACCTGAAAAGCGGATCTCCGGTTCCTCTTCTGCTGTCTGTCTGCCAAGATACTTTTTCAGCACTCTGGATTCCGTGGTGTTATAGGGCAACAGAGGCTGTTCTTCATTTTTCAGAGACTCCTTTTCCCACTTGTCATATCCATGCACCTCTTTGGTCTCTCCGGTCAATATTCCGAAGGCATCTTTCAGGGATGCATGCCAGGGCTCCATGCCAAAAGCGGCCGCGCAGGGGCCGTAGACGGAGGCGGTATCACAGATGGTTGCCAGCAGATAGGTCATGTTGGTATTGTCAGAATACCCCAGATACCACTTGGGCTCTGCTGCCTGCAGACGCTCAAAATCCACATGGCTCATGGTCTCGCACATCAGTTCTCCGCCACCGCAGGAGATCAGACAGTCATTTTCCGGGCTGCAATAGTAATCCGTCAGCTCCTGCCCGCATTTTTCAGGGGTGTTACTGATACCGATGCCCTCTCCGGCATAACAGTTGGGGCCTAATTGTAACTGATAGCCCATTTCCCGGAATTTCTTCTGGGCATTGCCAAAGGCAGTGTAATAGGGTTCTATCTGACAGCCAAAAGAAGGGGCCACAAATCCAATGGTCCCTCCCCGCTGTATATGTTTCGGATATTTCATTGCTTCGTATCCTCCTATATCGCCCATTCGCATTCCGGGCTATCGCCCTTCTTGCTCATGTTCGTTCACTTCCCTCATAGGAGGTCTGCTTTGCCTGCAAGCAGTCACGCCAACCTCCTATGGGTAAGTGTTATGCGTCAAAATTAATCTTATTATAAATATCGAAACAGTCAAAGGTTGCAAAATAATCCTTCGGTGTCTCGGCACGGCGGATCAGTTCCACGCTGCCGTCCTCCTTCAGCAGAAGCTCTGCGGATTTCAGCTTACCGTTGTAGTTGTAACCCATGGCAAAACCGTGTGCACCGGTATCGTGGATGGCAATATAGTCACCGATATCGATCTTCGGCAGCATCCGGTCGATGGCGAATTTGTCGTTGTTCTCGCACAGGGAACCGGTCACATCGTACTTGTGGTCGCAGGGCTCGTTTTCCTTGCCCAGTACAGTGATGTGATGGTAAGCGCCGTACATGGCGGGACGCATCAGGTTCACGGCACAGGCATCCACACCGATGTATTCCTTATGAGTATGCTTCTCATGGATGACCTGGGTCACCAGATGTCCGTAAGGTGCCATCATATAACGACCAAGCTCTGTGTAGATTGCCACATCACCCATGCCTGCCGGTACCAGAACTTCCTCATATACCTTACGCACGCCTTCGCCGATGACTCTGATGTCGTTGGGTTCCTGATCCGGACGGTAAGGAATACCGATACCACCGGACAGATTGATGAAGGTAATGTGTGCGCCGGTCTCCTCTTTCAGCTTTACTGCCAGTTCGAACAGTTCTCTTGCCAGAGTGGGATAATAGTCATTCGTTACCGTGTTACTGGCCAGAAAAGAATGGATACCGAAATTCTCCACACCCTTTGCCTTCAGGATCTTATATCCCTCAAACATCTGCTCCGTGGTGAAACCGTATTTAGCATCGCCCGGATTGTCCATGATGTTATTGCTGATGGAAAAATATCCGCCGGGATTGTAACGGCAGCTCAGGGTCTTGGGCAGATAACCGATGGTCTTCTCCAGGAAATCGATATGGGTGATGTCATCCAGATTGATGGTGGCACCGATTTTTGCCGCATATTCGAATTCATGGGCCGGGGTATCGTTGGAGGAGAACATAATGTCCTCTCCCTTTACCCCCATAGCATTGCTGAGCATCAGCTCTGTCAGAGAGGAGCAGTCACATCCACAGCCGTAATCTCTTAAGATGTTGATCAGAAAAGGGTTGGGAGTCGCCTTTACCGCAAAGAACTCCTTGTAGCCCTTGTTCCACGCAAAAGCTTCCTTCAGCGCCTTCGCATTCTCCCGGATTCCCTTTTCATCATAGATATGAAACGGTGTGGGATATTTTTCTGCGATCTTTTCGATCATTTCTTTGGTAACAAATGCCTTTTTTTCCATAAGTATCTCCTCTGCATCTATCTTATTTACAGTAACGCGCTTCTCATCTCTTCCGGAGTCAGAGTGCTCAGATAAGCAGGTGCCACATCAAATACGGTCTTGCAGCCCTTCTGGCCTTCCTGATTCATGCGGTAAGCAGCTCTTGCATAAGCGGTCAGTACGCAGGAAGTGAACTCCGGGTTGGAATCCAGCTTTAAGCTGTACTCGATCACATGGTTGTGCTCACCGTTTAAGCCGGTCTTGCCGGTACGCAGTACAAATCCGCCGTGAGGGATACCTGCGTGATCTCTCTGCAGTTCTTCCTCGGTGATGAAATGTACAGTAGTATCATAATCTGCAAAATAGTTGGGCATGGTCTTGATCTGCTCTTCGATCTGTGCCTTGTCTGCGCCCTCTTCCGCTACCACAAAACACTCTCTGGTATGCTTCTGTCTGGTGGTCAGCACCGGATTCTCACAGTTTCTGACAGCTTCCAGTGCGGACTCTACGGGAATGGTATACTGCTTGGCATCCTTGACACCGGGGATACGACGAATGGCATCGGAATGTCCCTGGCTGACACCCTTACCCCAGAAGGTATAATCGCTGCCGTCTCTTAAAATGGCATTGGCATACAGTCTGTTCAGGGAGAACATACCGGGATCCCAGCCTACGGAAATCATGGCTACCCTGCCGCCCTCTTTTGCTGCAGCATCTACCTGTGCGAAATGCTCGGGGATCTTCGCATGGGTATCAAAGCTGTCTACCACGTTGAAATATTTTGCATACTCTGCGGTCTGTTTGGGCAGATCGGTTGCGGAGCCTCCGCACAGCACCAGGACATCGATCTTGTCCTGCATGGACAGTAACTGATCTACATTATAAACCTTCACATCTGTTAAAGTCTTTACTGTAGCAGGATCTCTTCTGGTAAATACGGCTACCAGCTCCATGTCATCATTCTGCTTTACTGCACATTCCATTCCTTTTCCTAAGTTACCATAACCTAAAATTGCGACTCTGATACTCATTTTTCTATCCCTTTCTATTTTATCCTATTTATGAGAACGCTGCGGCCGTTTCCACCCGGCAAAAGCGTTTTCTACATAATTATTGCTCACCCTGCTTCAACCGAATGAGGGCGATCTCGTTGCGCATGGCATCCTTGAAGACTCTGACAAAATTCTTCTGGCCACTGTAAAGGCAGGTATCACTGCTCTTTCCCGTCACCGTACCGGTGAGAATGTACTCGGAATCTATGATGAGACGGATCTGATCCATCTGCTGTTCCTCTTCCTTAGGCTCTCTGAAATGCTCCGGCACCAGGTATTCTATGATCCCGGCCTTTAATTCCGCATCTTCCGGAAAAGGTTCTCTGTTGTCTTCTGAAATCAGCACCACTTTTTTCTGTGCCCGGACCAGCTCCCTGATCTCCTCCGACCATTGCTCCAGGAATTCACCTGTTGCGGAAAAATAAATACGCTTCTCGGCACCCAGAAGCATGTGCCGGATCTTGTCACAGATGTGGTCATAGCCTTCGATGGTGATATAGCCTTCTCTAGGTAAATTTTTCCTGGGGCCATCCGCCACCAGACGTTCTTTTGCTTTCCGCAGATACCGGATCCGGTTATCACAGAACTCGGATAATGCTACAGCCAGATATTTTGAGGAGGTTCCTTCGATCACATAAGCAGCTCCATGCTCCACCAACGATGCCAGTCCATTATAGACATTGGATCTGGAAATCCCCGTCAGCTTCGCCACCTCATAGCCTGTCAGTTCTTCATTTTGAAGAAGACACAGGTAAATGACAGCCTCCTGCCTGCTCAGTCCGAACAGGATAAGTTGTTCTATGATTGCCGCTTCTTCCATAGGTGCTCCTTTTAGTAGTTCTTTACAGGAACACTATAGTAAGGATTCCTTGTTTTGTCAATAGGGGAAATACTTATTGAGAAAAGATGTCAGTAAAAGAAATGGAAAGTGATGCCACTCCTCCGGAAGTTCTGTTTGTATTAAAAACGTCCTTTTTTGCTAAAAAAATACAAAAACAGGAGATTTTGGCCTTTTATAAGAGCTTATTTTCGCTAAAATAGGAAAAATAATAAAATCAGTACAAAAAATGTTTGATTTAGAGGTTTTTTTGTACTGATTTTGCTATTTTAATGCGATTTGCACCAAAGCAATAGAAATGGCTGCAGCAGAAATGCCTATGGTGTACAGATATTATGAAAAAAGCAGAACGTCCGCAGCGGATGGAACATCCTTCCGGGGATGTTTGTCGGACGGTGATGACATTTTCTCGAAAAGTATTGAAAATCAGGGTGGTGCGAACAGGACGTTCGTGGAGGGTATGGCAGCACTACGTT
>OCAA01001202.1_pt1 | contig 14604 bp, 9 predicted proteins | sample 1538241 | NCBI WGS metagenome assembly OCAA01 (sample SAMEA2580241, study PRJEB22360) | human gut metagenome | biome: human gut; feature: human-associated habitat; material: faeces | place: Denmark | collected 2008/2010
ATTTGAAAACAAGAACCTCGCTTAGGCCTGTGTCCATATTACGTGGGTAGGATCAAAATGCCGCTTTATGGTGACTCACAAAAATTCACCACATCCCTCACAACCACCTTATTACGCCCGGTCTCTTTCGCCTCGTAAAGTGCGTTATCAGCCAGTCGATAGATCTCATTCGGGTTTAACGCATTTTCCTGAGTCACAACAGCGCCAATACTAATCGTCACTTTTTGTGGTATAGCGTATTCAGGATTATCGCCAGTTAAACGCTCAACATTTTCCCGAATCCTTTCCGCTAAAGCTTTCGCACGTTCAGTATCGATGTCCGTCAGCAAGACGCCAAACTCTTCGCCGCCGACGCGCGCTAAAAGGTCATCTGGTCGTATGCTTTTCCCAATGATATTCACCACTGTTTTTATCACCTGATCGCCAACCGGATGCCCCCAGGTGTCGTTGACTTTTTTGAAGTGGTCGATATCCATAATCATGACGCAATAAGGCGTTTTTTTGGCTGATGCTGATTGAACTGTCAGTTCATTAAAAAAATAATTTCTGTTAAATATATTGGTTAAGGGATCGCGATGTGCAATGTTCTTTGTTACTCGTAGCGCACTGAATATATGGCACATAAATATTACCATAACAGTTAACTTACTGACTACTTCAATAGTGCGACTAATATACCAAGTGGACACGCTATACCTACTCATAAATAACAGAGAGATATTGTACAGTACGGCACAAAAAGCAATCACCGTCACTCCATTCCAGATATCATAGCGTAAACCATTAAAGTATAGATTAACCGAAAGCAAGGTTAACCACATGAAAATCATTATGGTAACATATGAGGCTTTCCAAACCACCTGACCATTTTCATTGGTTAACTCGGCAATGTGTAAATTGTAGCTTTCATAATGACTAGAAAGTATGTGAGCAACTATCGCCCCCCCAAAAACAAAAAACAAACTTATGCACAAAGTCATTTTTTTGGAAAATAAATTGCGCTGTTTTGTGTTTTCACTAACTTTATTCACCAATGCCAGAAATATTAATATGCACAAACTCATCTGACGAAACAAATAATAGATTGCAATGTCATTTTGGACAACACTGCTTGTCAAACGCCCCTCAATAATTTGCTGAATGATAATGACGGTTTTAACAAAGTAAATCAAACAACTCAGAAAAGCCAAACTAAGTATACAGTTTGAAAATTGCCTACGGTCATAAATGAAATACAACTGCATAAAAATAAATGCAACAGTATCGATAAAAAATAAAGCAATCATTACCATCAGATAGGTTGATCGTGGAACAACTTCCTCAACGCCTGGCTGATTAAACCAACTATTCACCAAAACCAAAGCAAGCCCAAACAATAAGCTCACTAATACAGTACTACTAATTCTCAAATAGTCTTTTTCCATAAAGCTACACCAATCTGTAGGTTGTAGATCCCTTTCTATTATTAATAGATATAAGAACTGTACTGTTGTCAATATGAAATTCCGCCCACAAACAATACCGATGATGATAGTTGCTGAATGTAATTATTATTGCCTAAGTGCTTTATACATTGTTTGCAACAAGCCAGGCTTGAAAATACTTATAAATGGTTATAGAAAATCCTTATAAAACATTAATTCATAGATACATTAGGAATAACAATTAAATCCGTGAGTGCCGTAGCGCAGCCTTTCATCAGGACTTTCGAAAAATCCGAAATCATGCATCGGAATTTACTGATTTAATTATTTTAATCCTAATTTATTTTGAAAAAGGCATTGGGATTTATGCCGTATTCCTGAAGATCCTCATCATTGGAATGGATTTTCGGGCGAGAAAAGGATTTTATATGGACACTCTGCTCATCATTTCTTCTTCTCATCATCAACAATTCACGTCTCTCTTCCGCGTTTAATAACGGATTATGAGGTGCAAAAATATCTTTCTTTTCAGTTACCTGTAATTAGATACAGAGAGAGATTTTGGCAATACATGGAGTAATACAGGATGTATTCAAGTAGCAGAAAAAGGTGCCCGAAAACCAAATGGGCTTTGAAACTTCTTACTGCCGCATTTTTAGCAGCGAGTCCCGCGGCGAAGAGTGCTGTTAATAACGCCTATGATGCATTGATTATTGAAGCTCGCAAGGGTAATACTCAGCCAGCTTTGTCATGGTTTGCACTAAAATCAGCACTCAGCAATAACCAAATTGCTGACTGGTTACAGATTGCCTTATGGGCCGGGCAAGATAAACAGGTTATTACCGTTTACAACCGCTACCGTCATCAGCAATTACCAGCGCGTGGTTATGCAGCTGTCGCCGTCGCTTATCGTAACCTGCAACAATGGCAAAACTCGCTTACACTGTGGCAAAAGGCGCTCTCTCTGGAGCCGCAAAATAAGGATTATCAACGGGGACAAATTTTAACCCTGGCAGATGCTGGTCACTATGATACTGCGCTGGTTAAACTTAAGCAGCTTAACTCTGGAGCACCGGACAAAGCCAATTTACTCGCAGAAGCCTATATCTATAAACTGGCGGGGCGTCATCAGGATGAATTACGGGCGATGACAGAGTCATTACCTGAAAATGCATCTACGCAACAATATCCCACAGAATACGTGCAGGCATTACGTAATAATCAACTTGCTGCCGCGATTGACGATGCCAATTTAACGCCAGATATTCGCGCTGATATTCATGCCGAACTGGTCAGACTGTCGTTTATGCCTACGCGCAGTGAAAGTGAACGTTATGCCATTGCCGATCGCGCCCTCGCCCAATACGCTGCATTAGAAATTCTGTGGCACGATAACCCAGACCGTACTGCCCAGTACCAGCGTATTCAGGTTGATCATCTTGGCGCGTTATTAACTCGCGATCGTTATAAAGACGTTATTTCTCACTATCAGCGATTAAAAAAGACGGGGCAAATTATTCCGCCCTGGGGGCAATATTGGGTTGCATCGGCTTATCTCAAAGATCATCAGCCGAAAAAAGCACAGTCAATAATGACCGAGCTCTTTTATCACAAGGAGACCATTGCCCCGGATTTATCCGATGAAGAACTTGCGGATCTCTTTTACAGCCACCTGGAGAGTGAAAATTATCCGGGCGCGCTAACTGTCACCCAACATACCATTAATACTTCGCCGCCTTTCCTTCGGTTAATGGGCACGCCTACGAGCATCCCGAATGATACCTGGTTACAGGGGCATTCGTTTCTCTCAACCGTAGCAAAATATAGTAATGATCTTCCTCAGGCTGAAATGACAGCCAGAGAGCTTGCTTATAACGCACCAGGAAATCAGGGACTGCGCATTGATTACGCGAGTGTGTTACAAGCCCGCGGTTGGCCTCGTGCAGCAGAAAATGAATTAAAAAAAGCAGAAGTGATCGAGCCACGTAATATTAATCTGGAGGTTGAACAAGCCTGGACAGCATTAACGTTACAAGAATGGCAGCAGGCAGCTGTCTTAACGCACGATGTTGTCGAACGTGAACCGCAAGATCCCGGCGTTGTACGATTAAAACGTGCGGTTGATGTACATAATCTTGCAGAGCTTCGTATCGCTGGCTCAACAGGAATTGATGCCGAAGGCCCGGATAGTGGTAAACATGATGTCGACTTAACCACCATCGTTTATTCACCACCGCTGAAGGATAACTGGCGCGGTTTTGCTGGATTCGGTTATGCCGATGGACAATTTAGCGAAGGAAAAGGGATTGTTCGCGACTGGCTTGCGGGTGTTGAGTGGCGGTCACGTAATATCTGGCTCGAGGCAGAGTACGCTGAACGCGTTTTCAATCATGAGCATAAACCCGGCGCGCGCCTGTCTGGCTGGTATGATTTTAATGATAACTGGCGTATTGGTTCGCAACTGGAACGCCTCTCTCACCGCGTTCCATTACGGGCAATGAAAAATGGTGTTACAGGCAACAGTGCTCAGGCTTATGTTCGCTGGTATCAAAATGAGCGGCGTAAGTACGGTGTCTCCTGGGCTTTCACTGATTTTTCCGACAGTAACCAGCGTCATGAAGTCTCACTTGAGGGTCAGGAACGCATCTGGTCTTCACCATATTTGATTGTCGATTTCCTACCCAGTCTGTATTACGAACAAAATACAGAACACGATACCCCATACTACAACCCTATAAAAACGTTCGATATTGTTCCGGCATTTGAGGCAAGCCATTTGTTATGGCGAAGCTATGAAAATAGCTGGGAGCAAATATTCAGCGCAGGTGTTGGTGCCTCCTGGCAAAAACATTATGGCACGGATGTCGTCACCCAACTCGGCTACGGGCAACGCATTAGCTGGAATGACGTGATTGATGCTGGCGCAACGCTACGCTGGGAAAAACGACCTTATGACGGTGACAGAGAACACAACTTATACGTTGAATTCGATATGACATTCAGATTTTAAGGATAAATATGTTACGTAATGGAAATAAATATCTCCTGATGCTGGTGAGTATAATTATGCTCACCGCGTGCATTAGCCAGTCAAGAACATCATTTATACCGCCACAGGATCGCGAATCTTTACTCGCCGAGCAACCGTGGCCGCATAATGGTTTTGTAGCGATTTCATGGCATAACGTTGAAGACGAAGCTGCCGACCAGCGTTTTATGTCAGTGCGGACATCAGCACTGCGTGAACAATTTGCCTGGCTGCGCGAGAACGGTTATCAACCGGTCAGTATTGCTCAAATTCGTGAAGCACATCGAGGAGGAAAACCGCTACCGGAAAAAGCTGTAGTGCTGACTTTTGATGACGGCTACCAGAGTTTTTATACCCGCGTCTTCCCAATTCTTCAGGCCTTCCAGTGGCCTGCTGTATGGGCCCCCGTCGGCAGTTGGGTCGATACGCCAGCGGATAAACAAGTAAAATTTGGCGATGAGTTGGTCGATCGAGAATATTTTGCCACGTGGCAACAAGTGCGAGAAGTTGCGCGTTCCCGGCTCGTTGAGCTCGCTTCTCATACATGGAATTCTCACTACGGTATTCAGGCTAATGCCACCGGCAGCTTATTGCCTGTATATGTAAATCGTGCATATTTTACTGACCACGCACGGTATGAAACCGCAGCAGAATACCGGGAAAGAATTCGTCTGGATGCTGTAAAAATGACGGAATACCTGCGTACAAAGGTTGAGGTAAATCCACACGTTTTTGTTTGGCCTTATGGCGAAGCGAATGGCATAGCGATAGAGGAATTAAAAAAACTCGGTTATGACATGTTCTTCACCCTTGAATCAGGTTTGGCAAATGCGTCGCAATTGGATTCCATTCCGCGGGTATTAATCGCCAATAATCCCTCATTAAAAGAGTTTGCCCAGCAAATTATTACCGTACAGGAAAAATCACCACAACGGATAATGCATATCGATCTTGATTACGTTTATGACGAAAACCTCCAGCAAATGGATCGCAATATTGATGTGCTAATTCAGCGGGTGAAAGATATGCAAATATCAACCGTGTATTTGCAGGCATTTGCTGATCCCGATGGTGATGGGCTGGTCAAAGAGGTCTGGTTTCCAAATCGTTTGCTACCAATGAAAGCAGATATTTTTAGTCGGGTTGCCTGGCAATTACGTACCCGCTCAGGTGTAAACATCTATGCGTGGATGCCGGTATTAAGCTGGGATTTAGATCCCACATTAACGCGAGTAAAATACTTACCAACAGGGGAGAAAAAAGCACAAATTCATCCTGAACAATATCACCGTCTCTCTCCTTTCGATGACAGAGTCAGAGCACAAGTTGGCATGTTATATGAAGATCTTGCCGGACATGCTGCTTTTGATGGCATATTGTTCCACGATGATGCTTTGCTTTCAGATTATGAAGATGCCAGTGCACCGGCTATCACGGCTTATCAGCAAGCAGGCTTTAGCGGGAGTCTGAGCGAAATTCGACAAAACCCGGAGCAATTTAAACAGTGGGCCCGCTTTAAAAGTCGTGCGTTAACTGACTTCACTTTAGAACTTAGTGCGCGCGTAAAAGCCATTCGCGGTCCACATATTAAAACTGCACGAAATATTTTTGCACTTCCGGTAATACAACCTGAAAGTGAAGCCTGGTTTGCACAGAATTATGCTGATTTCCTAAAAAGCTATGACTGGACCGCTATTATGGCTATGCCTTATCTGGAAGGTGTCGCAGAAAAATCGGCTGACCAATGGTTAATACAATTGACCAATCAAATTAAAAACATCCCTCAGGCTAAAGACAAATCTATTTTAGAATTACAGGCACAAAACTGGCAGAAAAATGGTCAGCATCAGGCTATTTCTTCGCAACAACTCGCTCACTGGATGAGCCTATTACAACTGAATGGAGTGAAAAACTATGGTTATTATCCCGACAATTTTCTGCATAACCAACCTGAAATAGACCTTATTCGTCCTGAGTTTTCAACAGCCTGGTATCCGAAAAATGATTAATCGCATCGTATCGTTTTTTATATTATGTCTGGTGTTATGCATACCCCTATGCGTAGCGTACTTTCACTCTGGTGAACTGATGATGAGGTTCGTTTTCTTCTGGCCGTTTTTTATGTCCATTATGTGGATTGTTGGCGGCGTCTATTTCTGGGTCTATCGTGAACGCCACTGGCCGTGGGGAGAAAACGCACCAGCTCCCCAGTTGAAAGATAATCCGTCTATCTCCATTATCATTCCCTGTTTTAATGAGGAGAAAAACGTTGAGGAAACCATACACGCCGCTTTAGCACAGCGTTATGAGAACATTGAAGTTATTGCCGTAAATGACGGTTCAACAGATAAAACCCGTGCCATCCTGGATCGCATGGCTGCACAAATTCCCCATTTGCGGGTCATTCATCTGGCGCAAAACCAGGGGAAAGCCATTGCGCTTAAAACCGGAGCTGCCGCGGCGAAAAGTGAATATCTGGTGTGCATTGATGGCGATGCGTTATTAGACCGCGATGCGGCGGCATATATTGTGGAACCGATGTTGTACAACCCGCGTGTGGGTGCCGTAACCGGTAATCCTCGTATTCGAACACGTTCTACCCTGGTGGGTAAAATTCAGGTTGGCGAGTATTCCTCAATTATTGGTTTGATCAAGCGAACCCAGCGTATCTATGGAAACGTATTTACCGTTTCCGGTGTTATTGCCGCATTTCGTCGCAGCGCCCTGGCAGAAGTGGGTTACTGGAGTGACGATATGATCACCGAAGATATTGATATTAGCTGGAAGCTGCAGTTGAATCAGTGGACGATTTTTTACGAGCCACGGGCGCTGTGCTGGATATTAATGCCTGAAACGTTAAAAGGGCTGTGGAAACAGCGCCTGCGCTGGGCTCAGGGCGGTGCAGAAGTATTCCTCAAAAATATGACAAGGTTGTGGCGCAAAGAAAACTTTCGAATGTGGCCGCTGTTTTTTGAATACTGCCTGACGACAATATGGGCCTTCACCTGCCTGGTCGGTTTCATTATTTACGCAGTCCAACTTGCCGGTGTACCGTTAAATATTGAATTGACACATATCGCTGCGACACATACTGCCGGAATATTATTGTGTACGTTATGTTTACTGCAATTTATTGTCAGCCTGATGATCGAGAATCGCTATGAGCATAATCTGACTTCATCGCTTTTCTGGATTATTTGGTTCCCGGTTATTTTCTGGATGCTGAGCCTGGCAACGACATTGGTATCATTTACACGAGTCATGTTGATGCCTAAAAAGCAACGCGCCCGTTGGGTAAGTCCCGATCGCGGGATTCTGAGAGGTTAATATGAACAATTTAATTATTACGACCCGACAATCACCAGTACGTTTACTGGTTGATTATGTTGCCACAACCATCTTGTGGACATTATTTGCGTTGTTCATATTCTTATTCGCCATGGATCTGCTGACGGGTTATTACTGGCAAAGCGAGGCCAGAAGCCGACTTCAGTTCTATTTTTTGCTGGCAGTGGCGAATGCCGTCGTGTTAATTGTCTGGGCGCTGTACAATAAGCTGCGTTTTCAAAAACAGCAGCATCATGCAGCCTACCAATATACGCCGCAAGAATATGCAGAGAGCTTAGCAATACCTGATGAGCTCTATCAGCAACTACAAAAAAGCCACAGGATGAGCGTACACTTCACCAGCCAGGGGCAAATAAAAATGGTTGTTTCAGAAAAAGCGCTAGTCCGGGCATAAACACCCAAAACAAAGCCCGGTTCGCCCGGGCTCTGCACCGATAATACACTTAACTGTATGCATGCAGCGTACGTTGGCAAAGTGCCGAACGTACGCAATCCTCTTTTCCGAACCGGACGATCCCAACCATTTCATCTTCTTCGAAACGTTCCAGCGCGTCACTTAATCCGGAGCACACGCCGCGAGGCAAATCGCATTGCGTGATATCACCGTTGACGATAACCGTCACGTTCTCCCCGAGGCGGGTTAAAAACATTTTCATTTGCGCGGCAGTCACATTCTGCGCCTCGTCAAGAATGACGACTGCATTTTCAAAGGTACGTCCACGCATATAGGCGAACGGCGCGATTTCCACCTTCCCTATTTCCGGTCGCAGGCAGTACTGCATAAAGGAAGCCCCTAAGCGCCGGACCAGCACGTCGTAGACCGGGCGAAAATAGGGAGCAAACTTTTCTGCGATATCTCCAGGTAAGAAGCCAAGATCTTCATCGGCTTGCAGAACTGGACGGGTGACGATAATCCTGTCGACATCCTTATGTATCAGGGCCTCTGCCGCTTTTGCTGCACTGATCCAGGTTTTTCCGCACCCTGCTTCGCCCGTAGCGAATATCAGCTGCTTACTCTCAATAGCCTTCAGATAGTGCAATTGCGCTTCATTTCGCGCGAGGATGGGCGAAGTATCGCGACTGTCGCGGGCCATACCAATGGCTTCTACGCCGCTCATCTGCACAAGCGAGGTGACCGATTCTTCTTCACGCTGCTTATGGCTGCGCGAATCCCGTCTCAGCACACGTTTTGCCTCACGACGAGCTTTGATCACTGCTTTTTGTCTTCCCATGGAGAGCACCTTGAGTTGTTTGTATTCATCACACGCGCCGTTGGCAGCGCGATTATGCGCACGAACATCAGAGGGTTGGCTTCCTTGTAAGCCATAGTTTGCTTTTGGATAAAATGCCGAAAAACGGCTACGCACACCGTTTGCGGCGTCGGTAACACGAGTAAAGAGAGGAAGTGAGAAAAATACAGAGTGACGAAGTTGCTACCGGAGGAGAAATCTCCGCGAGTGGTGGAGCGTTGCTTAACAAAACATTGTCCAGTACAGGACGTTACCATCCGCGATCTCCATAGTGACTGACTATCACTGCCGGGAACTTCCTCTGCTACTTAATAAGTACAACAGATCTCGCATTCATTGCAACAATATATTCACTTATATTTAACTATAAAACACCATTTTAGTGACATTAGTTTCTACTGGAAAGATGACAGAGTGATGACAGAGATGAAAAAAGCTGTGTGCTTTCAGCAGGATTTGCATCAGGCATCTGTGCACGATCGCCGTATGCGGCGTGAACGCCTTATCCGCCTACCGAACCCGCACCGATTGTAGGCATAAGAAGACGCGCAAGCATCGCATCAGGCATCTGCGCAAGAACGCCTTATCCGTCTAAAAACATTAAACCCGCAATAACGCGCTTCCGAGATAATCGTTCGCGTCCTTCACTCCCGGCAGCGCAAAAAAATAACCGCCGCCGATAGGTTTAACGTATTCCTCCAGCGCTTCGCCATTGAGCCTTTTTTGTACTGTCAGGAAGCCTTTTTCCAGATCGTGTTGGTAACAGACAAACAGTAGCCCCATATCCAGTTGCCCGGAGTTGGTGACGCCCAGTGAATAACTGTAGCCACGACGCAGCATCAGGCTGGACTCACTCTCCGCCGTGCGGGGATTCGCCAGCCGGATATGGCTGTCCAGCGCAATCACCTTCCCTTCCGGGTCGCTGGCGTAATCAGGCACATCATGCTCATGCTGCATTCCCAGCGGCGCACCGGTTTGCTTATCACGGCCAAAAATCGTCTGCTGTTCTTTCAGCGGCGTTCTGTCCCAAAATTCCACTCGAAACTGAATCAAGCGTACTGCCTGATAGCTGCCACCGATTGTCCACGCAGGCTCCTGCTGATCTGCCGTTACCCACACCACTTTTTGCATCAACTTATCATTCTGGCTATCGGGATTGGCAGTGCCGTCTTTGAAACCCAGCAAATTAATCGGCGTCTCTTTGCCTTTACTACGCGCCGCGTGATCGGAAATAAACCCTTCCCGCTTCCAGCGCACGCTGAGCAAATCCGGCGTATGTTTGATGATATCGCGCAGTGCATGGATCACCGTGTCCTGGGTGTTGGCGCAAATTTGTAGCAACACATCACCATGACATAACGCCGCATCCAGCGAGTCGTTGGGAAAACGCGTCATCTTCTGCAACTTTTTCGGCATCTGTGGCGCAAGGCCAAAGCGCTCATCAAACAATGAGTGACCCACCGATAACGTGATGGTGAGATTATCGGGCGCAATGTAGCCGCCAAGAATGCCGGAATCGAGTGGTGGCAGGCGCGGATTTGGCGTTTCTGGTGCCGCTCCGCCCTGAGTCAGAAAAGCAAAACGCTGAGTCAACAAGCGAAACAACCGTTCAAGATCGGCTTTATCGCTGGCAAGCACATCAAACGCCACCAGCATCATTGCGGCCTGTTGTGGCGTCAGGATCCCTGCCTGATGCTTACCATAAAACGGCTGTTTCTCATTGCGTGCAACCGGTGAAAGCGTACCCGGCGCACTTTGCGTTTTTTGTGCATGAGCGACCGGACAACTTCCCGCCAGCGCCAGCGCACCAATGCCTTTCAGTAAACGTCGGCGTGACGGTTCATTCACGCCGTTTTTATCTTCATACTGCATAATGCTTAATCCAATCCCAGCACACCGCGAAGTTGCGCCAGATCTTCCGCCAGCGCAGTAATCGGTCCTTTCAGTGCATTCCGGTCGGCATCGGTCAATTTGTCGTAGGTTTCAAAACCGTCTTTAGTACGGTATTTCGCCAGAATGGTATCGACCTTTTTAAAGTTGGCATCGACTTTTGCCAACAGTTCCGGGTTAGCTTTTTGCAGTTGTGGACGCAGCAGATCGACAATTTTCTGCGAGCCTTCAACGTTAGCCTGGAAATCCCACAGATCGGTGTGGCTGTAGCGATCTTCTTCACCGCTGATTTTGCTGGCTGCCACTTCCTCAATCAGTCCGGCTGCACCGCCGACCACTTTTGAAGGTGGGAAAGCCAGTTCACTGATGCGTTTTTGCAAATCGACCACATCGGTATAAAGCTGGTCAGCGTACTGATCCATGCCTTTGGTGGTGTTGTCGCCAAACAATGCTTTTTCCAGACGGTGGAAACCGGTGAATTTTGGATCAGCGGCTTTTTGCTCGTAATCATCTTCACGGGCGTCAATGCTGCCATCCAGATCGGAGAACAGTTCAGCAATCGGTTCAATGCGCTCATAGTGCTGGCGCGTCGGCGCATACAGTGCTTTCGCTTTTTCGATATCGCCTGCTTTAATCGCGTCGGTAAAGGCTTTGGTGTCGGTCACCAGCTGCGTGGTTTCCGCCATGACATACGCTTTATATGCAGTAATTGCACCACCAAGACTTAACAGCGCATCACTTTGCGCCGCATCCGCCGTTGCCTCACCTTTGACGATCAACTTCCCTTTCGGGTTAGTCAGCAGACCGCAGGTCATATCGTATTCGCCAGGCTGTAAATTCGCCGTCATTTTCTGGCTAAAACCAGGGGCGATATTTTCCCGCTCTTCCACCACCATCACGCCTTTGAGGATCTCCCACTCCAGCGCCTTCTGGCTATGGTTCTGAATAATGAACTGTGTTTTCCCGGCGTTAACCGTAATGGTCATCGGTTCGCACTGCTTATCCGTCACGGTCACTTTGACCTGCGTCACATCAGCGGCGTTAGCCATAAAAGCAGAAGAAAACAGCGCAGCCACGCTCAACTGCAATGCGTTACGGCGGAAGTTAATGGTCATGACGAGACTATCCCTTTAAAGTATGTTGTAACTAAGCAAGAGTTTGCGTCGTATTTGTTACGCGGAGCGAGACGCTGTCGCCCCTGCGCGTGGTGGCAGAGCAAATGCCACCAGCGCCGGGATGAGATAAATAAACCAGACGGCGACTTCGCTGACGCTCGGCGCTTCCTGATAGCCAAAAAACCCTTCCATCAGCGTGCCAAACAGCGAGTGAGTTGAGAGCACCGCACTCATATCGAAGGCGATTTCCTGAAAGTGGTTCCACAATCCGGCTTCATGAAATGCGCTAATGGCACCAGCTGCCAGCCCTGCGGCGACGAAGAGAATAAACAGGCTGGTCCATTTAAAAAATGCACCAAGATTGAGGCGAATACCGCCCCAGTAGAGCAAGAAGCCTAGCACCACGGCAGTAGCAAGACCGAGCATTGCACCCAGCGGCGGCCAGATCCCGACATCTTGTTGAAATGCCGCCAGCAGGAAAAAGACCGACTCCAGCCCTTCCCTTGCAACGGCAAAAAAGACCATCATCACCAGCGCCCAGCCATGATGATTTCCACGCTGCAATGCGCTATCGACTGCCTGCTCCAGTTGTACTTTGACGTTGCGCGACACTTTGCGCATCCAGAAAACCATCCAGGTAAGGATCACCACGGCGATCACCGCCACGATACCTTCAAACAGTTCCTGCTCTTTTTGCGGAAATTCGCCGGTGGTTTCGTTAATGAAGATCCCCAAGCCCAGGCACAACGCAGCGGCAAGCAACACGCCAATCCACATCACACCAATCCATCGGCCTCGCTGGGTACGCTTAAGATAGCTGGCAATCAAACTGACAATCAGCGCGGCTTCAAGTCCTTCGCGCAACATAATGAGAAACGGAACAAACATGCCACCCACCCTTAAACGTTTTTCTGAGTCAATCTATGCAAAGAAAAGTAAATCGCAGTGATAGCGATTATCATTACGGTAAAGAAAAATACAAGCGGAATGTTTATAAAATGATGTTGAAATGTAAACAAAGAGAGGTAATGTCAGGGGATATAAACGATTATTCCAGGTACAAAGATGGGATTGTTTACAACGAGCCATGTGTTCTTGCCGGATGCCGCGTAAACGCCGTATCCAGCCGACAAAACCGTCCTGACTCAATACATCAAAACTTCCATGTAAAACTGATAAGCGGGTGTATCAAGCAATTTCGTCCATCCTCGATTATCAAATCTAACTTTTTGCCCGGAACATAAGAACAGCGCGGGTGTTGGTGGCGTCAAAATCGCTGAAACGTTCCCCGAAGGCCGGGGCAGCAGGGGGCGGCGGCGATTGGCCGCCCCCTGCGCGCTCCCTGCACCATTCAATTTATATGGCGAGGCACATTAAGGGAGCGCAACCCGCTGCTGAAGCCAAACAAAACCGCCGCAGGCTAAGTCCCTTAGCTTTCCTGCAACCGTGACGGCGGAGCCGAATGATAGTGCGCATCGGCCTCGGCAAAGCGTTTTTGCATCGCCGCTGACGGCGCTTTACCCAGCAAACTAAACACTACAATCCCAATACTGCCGAAGATAAAGCCCGGAATAATTTCGTACAGTCCCAGCCAGCCGAACTGTTTCCAGACGATAACCGTCAGCGCCCCGATGATCATCCCCGCCAGCGCACCGTTGCGCGTCATGCGTGACCACATCACCGAGAACAGCACCACCGGACCAAACGCCGCGCCAAAGCCTGCCCACGCATAGCTCACTAGCCCCAGCACACGGTTTTCCGGGTTTGCCGCCAGCGCAATGGCCACCAGCGCCACCACCAGCACCATCACACGCCCTACCCACACCAGCTCTTTCTGGCTGGCATGTTTACGCAGAAACGCTTTGTATAAATCTTCGGTAATCGCACTGGAGCACACCAGCAGCTGGCAACTTAAGGTTGACATTACCGCCGCCAGAATTGCCGACAGCAGAATCCCGGCAATCCACGGGTTAAACAGAATTTGCGCCAGTTCGATAAACACGCGCTCAGCATTCTGGTTTACCGCACCTGCTACCGCCGGGTGCTCATTAAAGTAAGCAATACCAAAGAAGCCGACAGCTACCGCCCCTGCCAGGCAGAGGATCATCCAGGTCATACTGATACGACGCGCATGGACAATGCTGTGGTGAGAGTCTGCCGCCATAAAACGCGCCAGGATGTGCGGCTGCCCGAAGTAACCCAGCCCCCAACCCATCAGTGAGATAATGGCGACAAAGTTCAGCCCTTTGAGCATATCAACGTTTTCGATGCTCTTTTGTTTGATCACTTCCAGCGAGTCACCAAAGCCACCGACACTGATAATGACGATAACCGGCGTCAGGATCAGGGCAAAAATCATCAGGCTGGCCTGTACAGTGTCAGTCCAGCTCACCGCGAGGAAACCGCCAATAAAGGTGTAAAGGATCGTCGCCGCAGCTCCCGCCCACAGAGCCGTTTCGTAGCTCATGCCAAAGGTACTTTCAAACAGACGCGCGCCTGCCACAATGCCCGAAGCGCAATAAATGGTGAAGAACAGCAAAATCACCAGC
>OCAA01001226.1_pt1 | contig 14278 bp, 8 predicted proteins | sample 1538241 | NCBI WGS metagenome assembly OCAA01 (sample SAMEA2580241, study PRJEB22360) | human gut metagenome | biome: human gut; feature: human-associated habitat; material: faeces | place: Denmark | collected 2008/2010
AGGACAGTCAAAACTGTATTTGGGGGGCGGGTTGAAAACCCCCCCCTGCCGCACCGGCTATTGAGAAGAAGCCTAAAGCGGCTAAAATCTTTTTACCTTTCATCCTATTCATCTAAAATCTTTAATTATTCAAATCACACAATACGGTTCTAAAAACATACAAACAATCTATTGAAATCCGAAAAGATATAACTAACGGGTGGGTATTACTTGTTTAATGCTCCCATCTTCATTAAATTCCATGCGATCTATGCATACTTCACGATGAACACCGGGATCACTCTTCAGATAATTCTTATTAATGCGATGATAAACAATATACCACTTATCAGTACTGGGAACTTGCAAGATGGAATTATGAGCAGGGCCATATATTTCCTTTTCCGGGTTTTGGATCAATACGACAGGGTTCTTAGCTACTTTAATCGGTCCCAAAGGTGATGTCGAAGTGCCATAAGCTACATGATAATTAGGAGAGCCGGTATCGTCTACCGACCACATGAAATAGTAAAGCCCGTTACGATAAAACACATAAGCAGCCTCACGGTAAGCATAATCCTGTAGCGTTCCTCCTTCGGGAGTCATCACCGTGATAGTCTCTTTCTTAATTGAAATCATATCATCATTAAGCTCTGCACCTGCCATATAACCGTTTCCCCAATACAAATATGACTTCCCCGAAGCCGGATCGGTGAACACGTCCACATCAATCTGTTGCCCGTGTCCTGTAGGTGAATCTGTTATAATAGGATGTCCCAAGTCAACAAACGGTCCGGCAGGCGAATCACTTATAGCCACTCCGATCTGCTTTCCTCCTCCTGCTTTAGGATTTCCACTGTAATAAAAGAAATATTTATATTGATCTCCTACTAACTTTTCCTCTATACATGGCGCCCACGCATTACCATCCGCCCAAGGTACCTGATCTGATTTTAAATCCAGCATCACTCCTTCGTCCTTCCAGTTCTTCAGATCGACAGACGAAAAAACAGTAAAATACCAACCACCCCATCCAGGCTGACCGTCTGTGGTAGAATAAATGTAGTACTTCTTTGTCTTATTGGAATACAAAATTTCAGGATCGGCATGAAAACCCGGCAATATAGGATTATTGGATTGTGAAAAAGCAGGGAACGTTACTGCTAACATCAGACCGAACGCAATTAGAGTTTGTTTAATCGTTACTATCATTATTTTCATTCATTAGATAAAGGGGGAAATATCAGGTTGCGATACTTCCCCCTCAAGTATTATATTCTTGATACTATTTATTTCAATGCTACCTTAATAGACTGACTATAGCAATATTCTGATGATTTGTCCGATTTGACTCCCACACGGGCGTAAAGATACGATTCGTTTACCAAACCACTCGGGATTTCAATTTCAGCTGTGTTTTCTTGATCGAGTGAAACAGTATTACCCAACTTCAACTCTGCTTCTTTCTGCTTCTCATCCGTCAGGATACCTGTACCCAGATAAATACCTACATTTTCCATATTGGCATTGGCAACCACTTTGTTAATGGTGAAACGTGCTGTAATCTTATTACCGTTTTTGGCAAATGACACGTTTCTGACAAAGAAATACGGCGTCACAGGAATATCCTGCACTGTGTTTCCTCTTACGGTAATATAGATCGTATCATTAGAAGGTCTTTCCCAAGGTGCATTGCCCATACGCACCAATTTGTAATCACCATTGAAAAGGGACACGGAATAACTTCCATCTTGGGCAATATACACCGGAATAGAACCTTTCAGAGCATAACCATCCTGAAACAAAGCAAATTCGGAACTTCCGCTTCTAACCCCTACTGCCTCACCGTCATAAATAGCTTTTCCGGTTAATGTGGCTTTAGGTTCCTCAAAGTTGTCGTAGCTGCAACTGCTTACTGCCAACAAACAACATATCATAATAAAGAAAGGTATAATCTTTTTCATAATCTCTTATTTTTTATTGGAATGGATTTTTAACAATCGTCGGATTGTTATTAATTACATCATCAGCAATGAATGAATAATAGTTGGACTGCTGGAAGGTTCTTGCCACCTTGAAACGTTCGGATCTGGTCTTTACGAAAATGTACTTGTCCTGATCCTGTGTTCCCGGTTTTGCCACTGCAATACGATAAGGATATAAACCATATACGATAGCTTTATCATTATCAGTATTTCCGTTCCAGGTAATATCAGCTATTCTCCATCGTTTCATATCAAAATAACGGTGATCTTCGAAAGCCAGTTCCACACGACGTTCGTTCTGAATCTTTTCTATTGTCAGGCTTGTTAAGCTGTTGGCCGGGAAACCGGCACGCTGACGCAAACGGTTGATGTAGGGTAAAGCTGTCGGTTCGTCATTCAATTCGAAAGCAGCTTCGGCGGCATTCAAATAGATTTCACCCAAACGGAACCAAGGCCACCAGTTTTCAGCGTAGTTACGGAGAGTGTAACCGGATGCCTCACTGATAAACTTACGGATGTAGAATCCGGTGTTGCTCACATTAGGACTGTTGGTTTGAGGTCCGTCCTGGCCGACAAAAGTTTTATTATCTTCATAAAAACTTCCCAATTTCGAGTCTGTCAGTAAATCATAAGAACCGGTCTTATCGTTCCAAACTGCTACTCCTGCCTGAATATCCACATCTTGATTTCTGAACTTGGAACCCGGATAGATAATCGTACCATACAAACGTGCATCCTTATTAGCAAAAATATCGCTTGGAGTGTCATATACTACATAATCATTACCATTTTTATAATGTAACGTTCCCGGAGTTCCATCCAGATAATCGAAAGCCTCTACCAATCCTAGTGACGGGCCGATGCAAGAAGAGTTGTCGTTATCCTCTCTTAAATGATGAACTACATTATCATAACCGAAGCTATGCACCTTCAGAGGATTCTTATAATCTTTCACCCAAATTGCTTCCTTATTCAGGGTCTTGTCCATAAGCATCTTGTAGAAGTTCACCCCTTTATCTGACTCCTTCTCATAAAGTTCATATCCACCTTTTGTGATAATCTCTTGCGAAGCTGTCAATGATTTGCGATAGTAATCATCTGCCATATCGGACGGAATGCCCACTTCTCCACCGGAAGTCACAATATTAGGAGTTTTCAGCGCGTTGTACTTAGCGATAGAACCGGCATACAACATAGCGCGACTTTCCAACGCTAACGCTGTGTAATAGTTGGCACGAGTCTGACTGCCTTTATTACCCAATTGCGACTTAATCGCTTCACATTCACTATATACAAAATCATATATTTCGTGTTCCTTTGCACGCGGATTGCGTAAATAAGAAGGATCTCCGCTAAAGTCATACTCCAAAGTCGTTGTAATCAATGGTACACCACCCATACGTCTTACAAGCTCAAAATAAACGTAGGCGCGGATAAAACGGAACTCTGCTTTGAACTGAAGTTTCTCATCTGCCGAAATATCGGTCCCATACTTATCGATATTCTCAATAGACATATTGATGTCACGTATCAGTCCGTAATCCCACCAGCGTCCGTAGTCGTTTCCATAACGCAGTTCGTTACGATAATTCTGATCTAATGTACCACAATACATCGCATCGTCTGTTTCACACATACCACCGGTATTGAAATCACCGTGCAACTGCGGAATACGATTATAAAGATTGGCCAACTGCGATTTAATCATGTTCGGATCATTCCATACCAACTCATTAGTAAGAATGTTTTTGGGTTCTCTTTCGAACCAACTGTCACCACAACTCGACAACATGGAGGTGATGGCAGCTCCCATCAGAAGTATTTTTATAGATTTGCTTTTCATGATCACTTTCGTTTTTAGTATGTAATATTAAATCCAAGGAGGAATGTACGTTGTTGCGGATATACCACTGCAGCTGCGGCAGTAATTTCAGGATCGACTCCAAACTTACCCACATTGTCGAACGAACACAAGTTAGAAACATTCGCATAAACACGTACCTTCTGTGCACGGATCGGTCTCAACAGTTGAGCCGGCAAGCTGTAACCCACTTCCAAGTTCTTGATACGCAGATAGCGTACATTGTGCAACCAAAAGTCACTATTCTTATTGTTATAGCTGAATTCACCTTTACGGATGGCCGGATAACGTCCCGGTATCCATTCACTATCCGGATCATACAAGTCGGCACGATGCCAACGGTCTTCCAACAAATAAACCGGAGAGTTTCCGTTGCCATGATATGCATTGGCCAACTCATAGTTCTGTCTCCATCCTTGCATAGCACCACCGGAAAGGTCGATATTCAAGTCAATGCCCTTCCACTGCAAACCGATATTACCACCAAATGACATGATAGGTGCCCAGCCTTCAGGATAACCGATAGGACGCTCATCCATACCATTGATGATGCCATCACCATTCACATCTTTATAGATAAAGTCACCAGGAAGCAGGGTGCGGTTATTATTTCCATCCAGGTTTACCGGATAATTACGAATTTCTTCTTCCGACTGGAACTGGCCGATTACCTGATATCCCCAATAAATACCTCCCCAACGACCTTCTGCAGAATTGCGATATTCATCCCAGGAGTTATTAAAACGTGGTTTGTAAGTCTCAATACTTTTGTAACGTGAGAAAGTAAAATTACCGCTTACGGTATAATTCAAATCACCGATATGGTCGGTCCATGTAACCATACCCTCCGCACCAATATAAGCTTGTTTGTTCAAGTTTTCGTTAGGTAGCGAATAGCCTACTTCGCTCGGAAGCAATACATCATAGCGGGCAGCCGGCACACCGGTAATATCCTTACGGAAAGCATCGGCTGTGATCTTCAAACGATTATTGAACATGGTCAGGTCAAAACCGATATTCGATGTCGTGTTCTTAGTCCAGGATAGATTTGTAATAGGCAATCCTCTTTGGTTCAATCCGGTAACCAGCTCGCCATCCAATACAGCATTACCATTATTCCAAGTATAACCACTCAAGTAATCGAACAACTTTACATCTTTTTCTGTACCTGTCTGACCGATAGAAGCACGAATCTTTAAATCATCTACAACTGGTCTCAACTTTTCAAAGAATTTCTCTTCCGAGATTCTCCAACCGATAGATACACCCGGGAAGAATCCCCAACGATTATTCGCTGCATAAAGATAAGAGCCATCATAGCGAGCCAATAATTCAATCAGATATTTGTGAGCAAAATCGTAATTGATACGACCAATCCATCCGGCACGTGCCTCGTAGCTCCATTCATCACCGAAACTGTTAAGCTCATCGAACTGCAATAGCGGCAAATAGTCGGTAGAAGGTTCTGTTCCATAAGTCTTCTTAGTCCAATCGTAATCGGAGGCTTCATAACCCAAAACAGCCGAAATATTGTGGTTCTTAATCTGTTTGGCATAATTCAATTGTAACTGCATATAACGCGCAGGAACGCTACGATCAATTTGACTTCTCCAACGTCCTACGGCAGGAGTCCCATTATAAGTCTCTTTCTCCTTATCGTAGGTATAAATCTGATAAGCATATTGATAACCGTCAAAACGACTGTTAGTATAATTGTACGAGAAAGTAGCCTTTGCAGTCAAACCAAATGAGAAATCATACTGCGCATAAGCATTGATATTGGCATTACGAGTCAGATTATCTTTATAGCCGGCAATATCACGGCTGAAAGCTGCCGGATTGTAACCATTCTCATGTACATTATTGATATACTCCGGATTATCATTAGCATAAGGACTTTCAATCGGTTGCATTTTGAACATAGACAAAATAGCCGAATAATATCCATCACCGCCAGGCAAACCTACATCTTCGGTCTTTTCGTATTTACCGCTGATCTGTGCACCGATCGTAAAACGATCTGTAATCTTTGTATCAATATTCAACTGAAGGTTGGTACGTTCGTATTTGAAGTCGCGCATCATGGCATCCTGTCCGGTATGAGCTACAGAAAGGTAGTAATTGGTCTTTTCAGAACCACCCGTCACGTTAGCGTTAATGTGGTACTGTGGCACATTTTTTCTCATCACCATATCATAATAGTCATAACTCTTATATCCCGGTTCCGTACCGGCTTCCCATTTCGCCAGTTCTTCGGGGCTATATAGCTTGCTTGGATCTTCACCTCTATTCTGCGCTGCTTCAGCCAACCCTCTTACATATTGTCCTGCATTTGCCAGTTTCGGGAAACGGGTCAGGTTTTGCCAGCCATAATATCCATTTACATTGATACTTACCTTATCATTCTTTTTACCTTTCTTGGTGGTTACCAAAACCACACCATTTGATGCACGCAAACCGTAAATAGCAGCAGAAGCATCCTTCAAGACTGTGATACTTTCAATATCTTCAATGTTTAGAGCATTAAAGACATCACTACCGGAAACATCCGATGCCTGCAACCAGTCACGACTATTCATACCTCCATAAGGAATACCATCAATTACAAACAGCGGACTACCCATATTACGAATTTCGAGATTAATTCCCCTACCCGGACGAGCATCCACAGCACGTGTAGATACACCTGCTATTTTACCGGACAACGCTCCGGCAGTGGTGGTAGAAACAGAACGTGTCAACGCATCAGACTTGACATCACTGATTGCTCCGGTCAAACTTTTCTTGGTTTGTGTACCATAACCTACCACTACAACTTCATCCAAAGTTTCGGTATCTTCTTCAAGAACAATCTGAAGACGTGCCTTTTCGCCAATCTTCACTTCTTTAGTCTTATAACCAATAAATGAGACTGCCAGTGTTCCATTCTTATCATCTACATTGATTGTAAAATTACCATCGATGTCTGTAATTGTCCCATTAGAAGTTCCCTTTACAGTTACATTGGCACCAATGATATCCTCTCCCCTTACATCAGCTACATGTCCTGTAACTTGTGTTTGTGCAAATGCAACAGCAGACAGAAACAGCTGTATGATACATATGCATAAGATTCTTAAATACCTCATAAATTAGAATTTAAAGATTAAACATTTTTTGTTGTTTTTTCGAACACAAATATACGTCATTGATATAGACTGAATAAACAAAAATCATGCATAAGAGCTACACAAATCATGCAATGAACGATTTACATACTCTAAATAAAATATTTATTCCTATTTTTGGACTTGTAATTGAAACAAATAAGCACAAGTTATGAAAAAACACATTGCTTCTATTCTATTTTTATTCTTGTTATCAACTTTTCAGTTGATAGCCCAGTCTCATTCTGTAAAAAGATTGGGGATAGAGCAAGGATTATCAAATAATTATGTAGTCAGCATTACACAAGATAAACAAGGATTCTTATGGTTTGCCACAGAAGAAGGACTTAATAAGTTTGACGGTACCCGCTTTACTACTTACTATAAAAATGATTTGGCACAGAATAATCAGGGAATTACCGGCAACGAGCTTAACCGGGTGTATGCAGACACCAAACGTCCTATTATTTGGATAGCCACTCAACGAGACGGACTAAATGCATACAATTATAATGAGCAAACATTTACCGCTTATCAACATAACCCGGAAAATCCACATAGTCTGATTACGAATGACGTAACAGACATTTCTCCTTCCACTCAACATGATGATGGTTTATGGATTAGTACCTATTATAGAGGTATAGAATACCTTGATATCACCAGCGGACAATTCACTCATTATAATAAAAGTACAGTTCCCGGTCTACCTTGCGACCAGACATGGACAGTATTGGACGGAGGTGATGGAAATTTGTATATCGGGCATGTCGGAAGCGGGTTCAGTATTTTTTCTCCAAAAGACAAGAGCGTAAAAAACTTCCGGAACGAAGCCGGAAACCCAATGAGTTTGCCCGGTAATGATGTGTTTTGTATTATAAAAGATGCAAATGGAAATATCTGGTTAGGTACAAATAACGGATTGGCTCTATATGATGCTGCTAATGAAAACTTCATAATGTTCAAAAACAACAAGAATGACAAGTATGCTACTTTATGCAGCCGTATATTATCCATCCGCCAACTGAAAGATAATAGGCTTTGGATTGCTTCAGAACTCAATGGCATTGCCATATTAAACCTTAAACAAAGTATGTTCCTTTCGCCAGAGGAGATTTCTCTTGAATATATACAGGAGGGTGCTGATAGCCGAAGTCTTTCTAATGCAAGTGCCCGATGCATATTCCAGGATTCTTTTGATAATATCTGGATAGGGACATGGGGAGGAGGAATCAACTTTATCAGCAGTAAACCACCTTTGTTCACCACATTGAGCTATTCCCCTATTCCAAACAATGAGAACAGTTTGAACAACAAAGTAGCCAGTAGCCTCTGTATGGACAGACAAGGACGGGTTTGGATCGGAACAGACGGTGGAGGAATCAATGTATTTGAAGGAGAGAAACGTATCGCTATCTATAAAAAAGAGAGTGGAAATATTCCTTCGAATTTTATATTAGCCTCTTTGCAGGATTCAAAAGGTAATTTATGGTTTGGTTCCTACCAAGGGGGAATCAGCTATTATGATAACCGGAATAAAAAATTCCGTTCCATCTCTCTTATGGGGCAATCTAATCTGGATGTCCGTACGATCTATGAAGATACCCAGCACAACATTTGGGTAGGATACAGTGGAGGGATTGTTATATTGAACCCTCTTACAATGGAGATTATCCGACATTACAATACAGAAAACAGCGAACTACAAAGTGACTTTATACGCTCCATAACTCAAGATGAGAAAGGGCGTTTCTGGATTGGGACTTTCGGAGACGGACTTGGTATATACACCCCGGACTTACAAAAAATCAAAACGTTCACTCAAAGGGATGGTTTCTGTTCCAATACTGTCAACCAGATCATACAAGATAAACAAAAAAGAATGTGGATAGGAACAGGAGAGGGATTGGTTTGTTTCCTGTCTACCGATGAACTGAATTATAAGACTTATCAACGGAAAGACGGCCTGATCAATACAAATATCTGCGCTATAGCAGAAGACAAAAAAGGAAATATCTGGTTTAGTAACAACAAAGGTATCAGCTGTTATGTTACAAGCAAAGACTGTTTTTACAATTATAGTCACTCTGATGATGTACCGGCAGGAAGTTTCTCAAGCAGTTGTGTTACACAAAACAAGAACGGATGGATTTATTTCGGTTCTATCAATGGAGTATGCTGTTTCAATCCCGATATCACCATGAACGAACAACCAGCTCCGGCAGCAGTTATCACAGAAATGAAAATACTCGGACGGTTAAGCAATCTGGAAAACAATGACATGATTATCAATTTATCCAAAGGACAGAATGTAGAATTAAGTCATGCGCAAAATAGCTTTGGACTTACATTTAACGTACAAAACTACTCACTAGTCAACCAAGTGGAATATGTTTATATGCTGAAAGGGCTTGAAAACTCATGGTACACCGTCAATGAGAACAACAGCGTCACTTTCCGAAACATTCCTCCGGGAAAATATGAATTCCTCATCAAAGCAAGGGTACATAATCAAGAATGGCCTGAAGAAGCTACTTCACTTACCATCCGTGTCAATCCCCCTCTTTGGTTGACATGGTGGGCAAAGCTTATCTATATTTTGGTATCTATCAGCATCATTTACCTTATCCTGCATGCATATAAAAAGAAGCTGGATTTGGAAAGTCTCTACACTTTGGAAAAGAAAAACCATGAGCAGGAACAGGAATTGAACCAGGAACGTCTGCGATTCTATACCAATATCACCCATGAGCTGCGTACACCGTTGACCTTAATCCTCGGTCCTCTGGAAGATATGCAAAAAGAGACCTCACTTCCGGTAAAACAAGCCCAAAAGTTATCTGTCATCCATCAGAGTGCACTACGGCTGCTCAACTTGATTAATCAAATACTGGAATTCCGGAAGACAGAGACACAAAACAAGAAATTGTGTGTCAGCAAAGGCAATATCGCTCCTCTGATCTATGAGATAGGGCTTAAATACAAAGAACTAAATCAAAAGACCAAGATTGATTTCCAGATTCAAATAGAGAAAGAAGAAATGCTCCTTTTCTTTGATAAGGAAATCATTACCATCGTTTTGGACAACCTGATTTCCAATGCGATCAAATATACGGAACAGGGACGCGTCACTCTAAGTTTGTATCAAACAATGCGTAATGAAGTAGCTTATACAGAGATAAAAGTCAGTGACACGGGATATGGAATTTCTGCTGAAGCCCTGCCACATATTTTTGACCGTTATTATCAGGAAAGCGGCAAGCATCAGGCATCCGGAACAGGCATTGGCTTGGCCCTAGTGAAGAATCTGGTCACCCTGCATGAAGGAGAAATCCGGGCAGAAAGTATGCAAAACGAAGGAAGTACTTTCTATATCAGCCTATTGACGGATAATATCTATCCCAATGCTTTACACGTAGATTCTACAGAACCGATTCAAGAAGATACGAATCAGGAAGCAAGCCTTGAATATCCACAAGAAACCACACTGGATACCGGTAAACCGATCCTGTTGATTGTAGAAGACAATGAAGAGATACAGAAATATATCGCCGAGTCCTTCGCAGATTCGTTCGAAGTACTCACCGCCTACAACGGAGAAGAAGGGAAGCAACAAGCTCTTAGCCGCATCCCGGATATTGTAGTCAGCGATATTATGATGCCTGTCATGGACGGTATCACTCTCTGCCGGCAATTGAAAGAAGACGTACGAACCAGTCATATCCCTGTCATTTTATTGACAGCCAAGGATTCTCTGCAAGATAAAGAAGAAGGATATGAGGTAGGAGCCGATTCTTATCTGACAAAGCCTTTCAGTGCTTCTCTGCTGCGTAGCCGTATCAATAATCTGCTGGAATCAAGAAAGAAACTGATAGCTCAATTCCAGACACAATCCGTTCCGGGCAATCAGGCAGATTTAAAAGAAAAACGTATCGTAATCGCCGAAGCTCTAAGCAAGCTGGATAATGAATTTATTGAAAAAATCACCCTTTTAATCGAAGAAAACCTCTCTTCGGAGAAAATTGATATTACCTATCTTTCAGACAAGATGTGTATGAGCGGTTCCACCCTCTACCGGAAAATGAAAGCACTGACAGGATTATCGACCAACGAATATATCCGGAAAGTGAAAATGCAGAATGCAGAACGTTTATTGCTTGAAGGGAAGTTCAACATCTCTGAAATCGCCTATAAAGTAGGAATGAACAGTACGGGGTATTTCCGTCAATGCTTTAAAGAGGAATTTGGCGTCTCGCCTTCGGATTACCTGAAGCAGATTATACAATCTTGAGAAAGGAAGATGTATCAGAAGTAGAATTTACTTTCATGTTGCTCTATCATTCAGAACAATAATGAAAAATCCCTTCTGATACCTCCCAATAGGAAACTCTGCGACCTGTAGGGGAGGTCATTTTCTTAATTCCTCAACCATCGCTTTGAGCAATGATTTAGAATCATCCAGCGGCAAATCTGTGGCTAAATCCCAACTCATCATGCCTTTCAGTCCTTGCTCCATCGCATAACGGGTCTTAGTGCGGATATTGTCCTGTCCGTCAAACACATATTTCTCTCCCTTATATATTACTTCATTTTGTGCAGGTTCCGTAATCAGTCCCTCTTGTACAAAACTGAAATAAGCCTCTGTCTTCTTCGAATTATCCTTTGTCACACCATAGAAAGGAACTCCTGCTACCAGTTTTTCCTTCGGAATGCCATACTCCAATACCATCTGTATATCCGAACAATATTTCTCTATCGGAAAGCGAACCGGTGAAGGACCATAGCACTGAAGTGAAATAAAATCAACAGCTTCAATAGCTTCCTTACTAATCTGATAACAAACAGGATGCAGAGATACACTGAAAAGATACTTGTTTCCCAACACTTCCCGCATCTTCAGAATAGCCAAACTATAATCTTTATATTCTTTCTCATTTTCTGCCCACTCAAAATCAAGATCAATGCCATCCAGTTTATTCTTTTCCAGTACAGTCTTTATGTTCTTTGCAAACGTCGTACGAGCGGCCTCATCGGCCACCATCGCTTTCCATTCGCCACTGGAAGCTCCCAAACGTATTTTCACTTTTGTACCTTTTACTTTTGCACGAACCGATTTAATCAAACCTGCCCAAGTGGTCATCCCTTTTCCCTGAAATACACGCGGATTCTCGAATGACAATGATCCGTCTTTATTAGGATGAACATTCAAGAAAATAAGGTCGTCACTTGCCCGCAAGCTTTCTGTAGAAATACGACCACGGTTGTAAAAATTACCCCGCACATAAGAACTGACCATATAGTCTTGTTGTGCAAACAATGATAATCCAACAAACACAAAAAGGAAGAATACAATTTTTCTTAGCATTAGCATAATGATTGATAATTAAAACGTTTAGATCGCAAAAATACGCATATCAAAAGCAAACAGATGTTCAAAAACAACTATAATACTTCCAAAAATCAACATAAAGTTTTCTATTCAGAAATTTAAAACAGATAAATATTGAATTCTCTAACATCATCCAAAGGGATAAGAATAATATTTGCAGGTTTCTACTAAAACATAAATAAAAGAAAGAATTCCATTTTCCGCAAAAAAAGTCTATCTTTGTTCCGTTAAGATAATAAATCACGCATAAAACTCATGCCAGGAGATTCATTTTGCATACAATATACCAACTGTACGGGATGTCCAAAAAATGTTGAGAATATCCTTGTATATAGAAACTTACCTAAAGGAGAGCATATCCCCAAGGATAAGTGTACACAGAATTGTATGCTTTTTATGATAAAGGGCGAATTACTTATCAATAGCGAAGAGCATCCCGGAATAACGTTACGCGAGAGACAAATTGTTTTGCAGGCTATTGGCTCCAAGGTCGAAATACTGGCACTGACAGATGTTGAATACGTTGTCTACTGGTTCAACGAACTACCTTTGCTCTGCGAAGACCGATATAAGGAAATGATGGAACAGGCGGAAGCTCCTTTGACCTACACTCCACTGATTATGAGTGAAAGGCTTTACCACCTTGTCACCAGTATGCCCGAATTCCTCGCTGAAGAAAACCCTTGCAGCAAGTATATCGACTTAAAATGCAAAGAACTGGTTTTCTTGATTACCAACTTCTATCCGCTGCCCCAACTGGGTTCATTCTTCTATCCGATCAGCACTTATACGGAAAGTTTCCACTATTTCGTCATGCAGAATTACAGCAACGTGAAGAACGTGGAAGAATTTGCGCATCTGGGAGGATATACGACCACTACTTTCCGCCGACTTTTCAAAAACCTCTATGGTGTGCCCGTATACGAATGGATACTGGAAAAGAAACGGGAAGGAATCCTGGAAGACCTACAGCACACCAAAATGCGAATCACTGAAATTTGTAACAGATACGGATTCGACTCCCTGTCGCATTTCGCCCACTTTTGTAAAGACTCTTTCGGAGATACCCCACGCGCTTTACGCAAGAAAGCAGCCGGCGGTGAGAAAATCGGGAAAGTACAATAAACAGCCTCATCCTACGAATGTGCCAATCAGTTGCACCATGCGTACATACTGGCTGGCATATTGATACATTAGCGCATTGATTCATTATTAAAGAATTATTTCTTTAATTCCTTGCTCAATCAATCTATTTCCCCTATTTTTGCAGTCTGTAAGAGGTGTAAAACGTCGAAATTTTAGTTCTAACAATTAAATAATTTAAATTCAATCATTTATGTGGTTAAGTAATTCATCTGTAGGAAGGAAAGTGGTGATGAGCGTTACCGGTATCGCCCTTGTCCTGTTTCTAACATTTCACATGGCGATGAACTTGGTTGCAATCATCTCGGCTGATGGTTACAACATGATTTGTGAGTTTTTGGGAGCAAACTGGTATGCGCTGGTAGCTACCGCAGCACTGGCTGCTCTTTTCATCATTCACATCATCTACGCGTTCTGGCTGACAATGCAGAATCGCACAGCGCGCGGCAGCGAACGCTATGCGGTGGTTGACAAACCGAAAACTGTAGAGTGGGCTTCTCAAAACATGTTGGTGTTGGGCCTTATCGTTATCGTAGGTCTCGGTTTGCACCTCTTCAACTTCTGGGCAAAAATGCAGTTGCCTGAACTGATGCACAATCTGGACATGCATGCTGATACACTGACGCTGGCTTATGCAGCAAACGGTGCCTATCACATCCAGCAGACATTCTCTTGTCCGGTTTATGTAGTGCTCTACCTCATTTGGCTGTTTGCTTTGTGGTTCCACCTGACTCACGGTTTCTGGAGCTCCATGCAATCACTGGGATGGAACAAC
>OCAA01001238.1_pt1 | contig 14193 bp, 17 predicted proteins | sample 1538241 | NCBI WGS metagenome assembly OCAA01 (sample SAMEA2580241, study PRJEB22360) | human gut metagenome | biome: human gut; feature: human-associated habitat; material: faeces | place: Denmark | collected 2008/2010
ACCTGAATTCTACAGAGACGTAGTTACTGATATTTGGAACTGTGAAGAGTGGACATTACTTGCAGGTGTTTCCACACAAAAATAGCATTATATTATATAAAAATACATGAGAAATATTTACTCATGTATTTTTATATATAACTTATAGGCATATTATATTTATTATTAAGAGTGAGAGGCTATAATGTATAATTGTTAATTATAAGTTCTGTTTCATTCAAAATATCATGTATAGAATTATCATATTCTTGTAAGAAAGCACGTTCTTTACAACCATCACCAATGCAAATAATATTAGCTTTGTTATTAAAATAAATTTCATTATATTCAAGAATTTTATCTGAATTCTTTTTTATTTCAGCTACTGAAAATATTAATTGGGTATCTATAGGTTTATTTTTACCTATGAATTTCAAAATTACATTTTTGTTATCTTCTTCAATATCTTCTTTAAAAATTCCATCTAACAAGAATGGACATCTGTGAATTTCAAGATTCTTACTTATTAATTTATTAAGAGCAAAATTATATCCTAAAACTGTTTTGTGTAACTCTACTCCTTGAGAGGGAAAAGCTGAAATTTTATATAAAGATTTATACTGTGTTCCTTCAAGAGGTTTAACTTTCAATTCAGACAGATAATTAGAGAAAATTGATAAAAACGTTCTCTCTTTTTGTCTCCTAATATTGCGTATTTCTTCATCTGTTTTAAAATTATCTAAGTCTTTTTTTAGATGAGTAATTTCTGTATTTAGTTTACCTATATCAGTTTCAAGCTCATTAATTAAAGTAGTATTACTTTTATTTTTTAGCCATGAATCAAAAGAAATATTTTGATTTTCATATTCATTCAATATATTATAATTTCTTTCAATTTTTGTAGTATATTTTTTGATTTCAGTATCTAAGCTATTTAGTTCGCTTTGTATGTTTTTCATCTTTTCTTTAATTTTATTTAATTCAGATTCTGTATCATTTCTTTCTTGTATAAATTTATATTGAGATTCAATAGTAAAAGCAAGAGGTTGATTACACATAGGGCAAGTCCCGGTTAATGGATTTTGATTTTTATGATTATTATTAATTTTTCTTAATAAAGCTTGTCTATTTCTATAATAACTTAATTCATTACATTTAGATATATAGCTTGCCTGTGCTTTTTGCAACTCATTTTGAATTTTAACATAATAGTCTAAATATTCTTTAGTTTTATTTACAAAACATTCATCAGACAATTTTGTGATTTGCAATTTATCATTATTTTTTTTAAAGTCTTCAAGAAAATCAAGTTTTCTCTTTACACCATCTAGTTTATTTTCAAGTTCTAACTTAAGTAGTCTATCATTATAGTTTTCAACACCTAGGTAGTAATCTAGATAATCATTTCTAAAGTTTCTATAAAATTCAAGATTACTAAATGATTTCATTAAATAAACCCAACCTACAGACTGAGAAATATAGTATGGTAAAAATATAGTTTCAATTGGAGCTGAAGTATATTCTCGTTTTTTTTCTAATTTTAATGTGAAATCAAATAGTTCATGCATGTATTCTTTTAGTTTAATATGCTCTCTTGAAGAATTGGAGTTAATTCCAGTAAAAACTTTTTTTACCTTATTATTTTCAAGTATTAATAATGTATCATCATCTCTTATAAAGGTCATATTTAATACATTGTTTCTTTTGAATAAAATAAAATCCAATCTAACAATAACTTCTTCAGATAAAATCTCTTTCAAATATTGATTATTATCATTTATGCCTAATGCGTAATATATACTCTGAAACACTGTACTTTTACCAGCAGTATTTTTACCATAGATAATATTGACTCCATCACTAAATTCTGTATAGAAAAATTTTTTGTTTTTCTCAGAATATACAAATAATTTTTTTATGATTAAATTTGATTTCATAGTTCCTCCTTAACTTCAATGTAGGATGCGTAGATTGCTGCTTTAATACTTAGTTGGCTTAATTGTGAAGAGTTTTCTTTTATAAATTCTTCATAAAGCCAACTTATACATTCTAACTCATCATATAAATTACAATTCATCATCTTTTGACGAACAAATGATAATATATTGAGATGTTGAGTTTGGGTTAAATCTTTAAATCTATCAAAGCAATTTTCAAAATCTAATTTGAAGTTTCTTTGCTCTATTATTGGTATTTTTAGTTCTTTGCATATATCTGAAGCTTTGCTCCGCCAAAAATCAAATGCAAGTTTTTTTGTAGTAATTATATTAATACTTTGCTCTATTTCAGCTGAAGATACACTTTTTGATGTATCATTCAACCTTGCTATATTGCCATTGTTTAAATTATTTTCTACTTTTCTAAATAATAAAAGTAATGTTTCTACAGCTGCATTATAATCAATTATTTTTTCATTAAATACTGATTGACATTTGTAAACTAAAACTGCTTTTTGTCCTTCATATTTTTTAGGAAAATCGATATATTTTAAATAGACATTATCTAATTGCCCTTTTTCATCATCATCAAATGTCGTTACAAGCTTAGTTTTTATTTGTTCATTAATATCTGTATATTTAACGGTATCATTAGCAGCATTAATAGTAATATATACTTTTGCTTTAGAATTAGTATCCTTTGCTGCACTTAATTTAATTGAATCATTAGTTACAAAAGATAAAGTATGTATATAATTACTTGATTTTGGTGCATCATCTTCATATAAATCTAATCCAACATGAGTAATTTTTTTTATTATTTCACTTAAATCGGTAGTGCTATTCCAGGGTTCAGAAGATTTTTTCGCTTGATATGCATCTATACGGTAGATATTATCATCATCATTTTTGTAACAAAAGAATATATCTTCATGATGTTCAATATAAATGAAATATTTTTCAGCCTTAATAGTATGATAATTATCTAACCAAAAAAATAATGCACAATGTTTTTGGAATTCTATACCATTAGCAGTGCTCACACCTGCGTTTACGGTTTTATTTTTCATTTTCAGTTCCTTTCATAAAGTAATTACTTTGAATAATAAAGAATATATACAATATAGTACCATAATATAGGTGGAAATACATTATTTAAAAGTATTATTATGAGCTTTTTAAAAGTATTATTATGATACATAATCTATATTTATAGTATCTATACTTAAAATTTATATATATTAGCTAATGTAAATTAGCAAAAATAAAAAGTAGGTTTTTAAAGCCTACTTTTCTTCATTGTAATTATTTTTTATATATTCTTTAACTGCATTGATAATAAATTTATTTAAACTTCTTTCTTCTGACTTTGCTAATACCTTACATTTTTCTTTTAATTCTTTTTCTATAGTTAAACTAATACGTTCGTTTATTTCTTGATTAACTGCCATAAAAAACACTCCTAAATTATTATTTTTTATATTGTTAGTATACCAAAAAAGTGTTGAAATTACTATATTGTATTAATTATGATATCACTTTTATGCAAAAAATATTAACAAACATATTGAAAGTGATATCACTTTTATGTATAATAGATGTATAGGATAAATAAATGAAGGGAGGAAAGCATAATGAAATTCTTAAAATTATCACATGATTTAATTACAGATACAAATATCACATCTAATGAATTTAGAATTTATACTTATCTATTATCTCTATACAATGAAAATAAAAAATGTGCTTATCCCTCTATAGAAACTATTTCAAATAGACTTAATATTTCAGTTGCTACAGTAAAGAGAAGTATTAAAAGATTAGTTGAATTAGGTTACATGATTATAGAAAAAAAGAAAAGTGTTGCAGGTAATTATAATACTTATAAAGAATTAAAGCACCTTATAAAAAATGTTGCTGATACAACTAAGAAAGTAGTTAAGAATGTTGTTAATAAAGTAGTTAATGAAAGAAAACCAGTTATAGTATCAGATTGTAAAGAAAGTGGTGTTCAATTAGAAATAGAAGAATTAACACCATATTCAATGGAGCATCAACAAAAGATTTCATTAGTATTAAAGAGTGTAAAAAATTTAACTGAAAAGCAAATGTTTTTAATTGGTGATATGGATTTAGAAACTTTAAGAAATGCAATCTTTAGATTTAAAAAATCAACTAAAACTAACACTTTTGCTTTCTTAGTTGAATGTTATTATACTGAATGTTCTTTAAATGGTGTTGTACCTTCAAAGGATTTACAAAGATATACCGGAAATATATTTATTCCAGTATCAGAAGAATATTTAGAAAATAAAAGGATAAAAGAATTAATGATTGAAGAAGGTTTATTTGATGAGGTTGAATGGAGTAATCAAATAGTATTAGGATTATAAATAATACACTAATATATAAAACTGCATTTAATAATAGTATGTTAAAATAATTAATATATAAAGCTATTATTTTTCAGGTATAAAGGGAGATTAGAATTATGGATTGGGTTTCTGGTATTAATTTATTTATTTCAATAGGTACATTTATAATTGTTATTATAAATATATTTATAGATAATAAGCAAAGGAAAATTGATAGACAAATAGATGTCATAATTGGCGAACGTAGACGAATGCAACAAGAATTGTTTAAGAGTGTTATTAATATTCTTGAAATATATAGACAATTAGAGTATAACAAAAATTTAAAAGAAAATGATATTCTGTTTCATGAAATATTAAATTATAGAGTTAGTATTTGGATTAATTTAAATAGAGAAAACAGTTTTAGTAAAGAACTAAGGAGTAATTGTAATCAATTATCAATTTGGATTGCTAGTGCATTAGAAGAACAAAATGCGGATAATATACAATCGTTTATTGCAACAGCAAATGATAATAGAAATCAAATATGGATATTAATAGATAAATATATTGAAGAAGAAGAAAGGCTAATACAATTAATATTAAATGGTAAATTAAAAAATTAAAAATAGCTTATATATAGATAAAATACTAATTTTATTTAAGATATAAATTATTTTAAAGGTGCTGAAAAGCATCTTTTTTTGTAGCCTAAAAAATTTTTCTTCAAAAGTGAACAAAGTTAAATTGTCATTATATAATACAAATGCAAAATAACATCAGAAGAAAAAGGAGAAATAAATTATGAAGAATTTAGAAATGACAAAGGTAATTGATTTTATTGGAATTAAGAAAGAGATAAGAAAGATATTAAAGAGAAAGAAGAATAATGAAGTAAATTTAAACATAATTGAAAAGAATAATGTATTAAAGGTTTATATTAATAATTATCTAATTGATGAAGTAAGGAAAGATAAAGAAACAGATAAAAAGGATTTAGAAAATATCATTAATTTATTAATAGAACAAGTAAAAATACAATGGGTAGTAACTAAAAATAGAAATGATATAAGTGAGATTTTAGATAATTTTAATAAGAAATTTACTGCTCAAGAAATAGATGAAAATTGTATAGCGGATTGTTTATCTTGTAAGTATTATTCTGAATGTAAATATAAAGAGTACATTAGATATGATAAATCAATAGGAATGCCATTTTAAAATATAATTGTTTAAATATGAAAAAGAAAGGAGGGAATTTAAAAGGAGGAAAAGTAAATTTTCTTTCTTAGAGCCAATTAATTATATTAATTGGTGGTTTAATGAAATGAGGAAATTAATATATGAAAAAATTAACTGTAAATGAAATTATAAAAAGCAAAGGTGTAGTATTACATAAAGGAAAAATTAATTTAATAGTTGCTCCCGCTGGTAGTGGAAAGACTTATTATATTTTTAATACCTTATTAGATATAAATAAGAAGAGTGTTTATTTATGTGATACATAAAATTTAAAAGAATCTATATTAAAAGATAAAGATATATTTGATAAAGTAAAAGGTACTGATTTTGATTTGAGTAAAGCTACCTTCAAGTTAGATAAATATAATTGTACTGTAATGACTTATGCAAAATGGTTCTATGAAATGAATAAACCAGAGTATGCAGATATAGAAACAATAGTATGTGATGAAATGCATAATCTCTATAAATACAAGGATAAATTTGATAATGCAGAATGTAGAAACTATGAAAGTGTAATTAATAATTTACATAAGAATGTAAGAAAAGGAATTCAAGTTATAGGCTTTACTGCTACACATAAAAGAATAAAAAGAGAAATGAATGGTTTATTACCTAAGAATGATAATAACATTACAAATGCATTTAATGGAGAATGGAATGTAATTAATTTATCTAATGAAAAAGATATTAAAAGATTAAATGAAGATTTTACATATAGATATAGTAATTATAAAAATTTAGGGTATCACTTAAAAGCTTTTAATGGATTTAAGTTAGGACAAAAAGCTTTAATTTATACTGATAGAATTACTACTGCTTTAGATATGGTTAATATAGCAAAGAAATGTACTTTAAAGTCTATTACTTTATGGAGCATGAACAACAAAAAATATCCAATGAATGAAGAACAAAAAGCAGTAAGAGAAAGTATTTTAACAACTGGTATTATTCCAGATGGTATTGATGTATTAATCATTAATGGTTCATATGAAACTGGAATTAATATAAAAAATGAAAATATAGAGTTAGTAATAGTAAATTCAACTGATGTAGATACTCAAATACAAGCAAGAAGTAGAGTAAGAAAAGATATTAAAGCTTTATTATTAAAATCTAATAATATGATTGATGATATTAAAGTAGTCATACCTGAAAAATATTTAGATACTCCATTAACAACAAAAGATAAAAAGGATTTATGTAAGGAATTAAATATATATAATGAAAATACAAGAATTTTAAAATGGACAAGCATAAGACCAATAATAATTAACTCTGGATATGATGTAATTGATGGAAGGATTTATATTGATAAAAAAAGAGTAAGAGTTGATAGGATTAATAAAGTTAATATTTAATTTTAATGATGGGACAAAACTGTTTGTTTAATATAATTAATATCAAGCCTACAATTTTGTCCCATACTTATATTAATAATATTATTGGAGGGGATTGGAATGAGTTCCAACCACTCCCCCATAAAAAGGCGGGAGCCTTTTTAATGGGTTTATGTATTAGATTTTAGTTAAAAGTGAACTATTGAAGAAAAACATTATATAATACAAACATAGGTAACAAAAGGAGAAAGGTGGTAAGTAACTAATTCGGTTAACCCTACCGAAAAGGTATCTTTAAATAGATACAAATAAATATAAAAAGGGGAACATATAAAATGGCAAGAAAAAAAATAACAGTTGAGGAATTAAACAAGGAGTTTGAATTATTAGGAATTGAATTTTTAAATTATGATGGAAGTAATGAACCAGTTACTTTGAGATTACATGATGGTACTTTAAAGAAATATGCAAGAGCAACAAAGGCGATAGAATATTATAGAATAAAGAAACCATTAAATGAAAATTCAGCAGTAGAAAAGTATAGAGAAAAAGTACTATCACCTTATGGTGCATCTAAAAATATACCAACATTTGAGAAAATAATAAAAGAGTATGGTAATGTAATTAATTTAAGAAAGTTTGCATATGGAACTAAATTACCTTTAGGTTCAGCATCTGCAATATTAGATAATCATAGAAGAGAAGGAAAGTTTAGTTTAGAATATCAATTTATAAATAATGTGTATCAATTAATATATAAGGCAGTTTAATACCGTTTTTATTATGGGGTGATTTTCCCCCTTGATTATGTATATTATATTATAGATAGAGGTATGAAATATTGCTTCAAAAAATAAACGTATTTATATAATTAAATATGTTCTTTCGAGAAAAATGCTAAGTATGAAGAAGGTATTGTGCTACAATAATAATTTTTACTTTAAGTTTTTCATGATATTACAAAATACTTTTTTGAGTGGATTAACTTCATTTAAAAAATAAACTCCTAAAATAAGTCGAGGTTTTCTTCCCTCGGCTTATATTATTCTTTAATAAAAGAGAAATTTAAAATAGGCATTTTAAGATTGCCTATTTTTTTGCAATAAAATATAGAAATTAAATTTCAAAAATATAATTTAAGAAAGGGAAATTAATATGACAAGAATTTATATTGATAAAAAGTATTTTGATAAATTGCTTTATAGAAGATATGCAAAATATATTACAGATGAAAGAATAACTAAAAGAAGGTTGTTATTAATGTTATCTGGAGAAGTTAATTGTAGTGTTAGAAGCTTATATAATTTTATGAATAATACATATTCACTAGAATTACTAGCAAATATTATAGAAGCATTAAATATTACAGAGGAAGAATTTAATAAATTAATGATTTTAAAAGATGATAATCAAAAAGAACTATAAGACTTGAAAAAGAGTTATAGTTCTTTTTTTTATATTCACAAACAAAAGAAGGAGAACCTTTTATGAGAAGTACAAAAAGAATATATGACGAGAGATACGAAGTTTCAAGAGCAATGAAGCAGTTATCTCAAAGGGCATTGACAGAACATAGAGGATTTACTGAAGCAGAGGATAAACAAGCCAAATTCTTAAAACAAAGAATGGAAGAACTAACTGTGGAATATAATCTGGCTAAAGCAGAATCAAGACGTGGAGCAATAGTAGTAAAAGAAGAAAGAGGTAATAAACATATGATAAATGATAATGAATTAGAATTAAGAAAAATAGTTGATACAGGTGCATCAGATGATGTAATTCCAGTTGGAATTGCAAAGGAGATAATTAAAAAGGTAACTGAAAATTCTAATGTTATAGATGAAATGAATATAGTTCAATATCAAGGAGAACTAAAAATTGCAAGAGAGAATGAAGCACAAGAAGCTTTACTATTAAGTGAAACAGAGGAAATACCAGATACGGAACTTGCAAATAGAGAAACAGTAACTCTAAGAGATAAAAGAGTAGGTTCTTTAATTAAAATATCTAAATCTACAATTGATAATTGTCCAAGCTTAGCGGTAGAGCATTTAATTAATGTATTATCCAGAAGATTAGGAAGAACACTTGATAAGATGTCATTTAAAGCAGATGGTTTAAATAACAATATGACTTCTGGAATATTAAAAGATGGTCAGAAATTAACGGTAGATGAAATTAATGTTGATGCTTTAATATCAATGGTTACGGATATGGAAGAAGTTTATTTACAAAAATCTAAATGGTATATGACAAGAGAATTATATCAACAAGTCTGTAAATTAAAGTTTGAAGATGGTAGACCAGTTTTATTTATGGATATGAGAAATGATAGACCTACACCAGTGTTATTTGGATTACCGGTAGTAATATCTGAATATGCTGAAAAGATTTGTTTGGTCAATGCACCAATGGCATTAACATTAAAAGTTTCACCAGAGTTTGGTCAAATAACAATATTAAAAGAAAAATTTATTACAGAAGGTTGTTATGGATTTATGATTTCAGCATATGGAGATATAGCAGTATCTAATCCAGCAGCAACCAGAGTATTAGAAGTTGCATAAAATAATGAGTAAAAATAACTAAAGTAGCTGAAAGGCTATATTTTTTTGCGAGAAAATAAGAACAACAACTTGTTTTCTCGCAATTTTTTATTTTATAAGGAGATTTATAGATAATGAGATTTATTTTAATTTATACATTTTTAGTTGCATTTAGTAAGATTGATAAAATAGAGCCATTTATGTCTAAGAAATTAAAATAGTATATCCCGGGAGGTATTTATAAAAAACAATATAAATTATATACAGACTAGCCCAACCGTTTGTTTTAGAAAAGGGCATAATGTAAATGATTTGGAGTTATGACCATGAGAAAATGGCTTTGAAGCTAGTAATATCAACGGTTTAAAAAGAAAATGGTAGAAATAGTTATGACCAGATGAAAGGAAATGAGATATATGGCAAGACCACAAAAGAAAATAGACGATTTATCCCCAGAAAGATTAAGAAAACTATCAGATTATGAGATACAACAAAGGAAAGAGCAAGAAAAGAAAATGAATAAGCATCAAAGTAATATAAAGAAAGCTAAGAAAATTACAAATGTAACTATTAAGAAGTATTTAAAGAATATCATTAATGATGATGTTGAATTATCAGAGATAGAAATAATATTACCTTTAATAAATGAATTACATTTCATAGAAGAAGTAATAAGCAGTATAAAAGATGATATTGTTGAAAATGGTGTGATTGATTGTATGAGAGTTAAAAATCCACTTCTTAGCGAATATAACGCTATGATAAAACAAAAAGCTAATATTATTGATAAGATAACAAAAGCCTTAGAAAAGAGGGGGAAGAGCCAAGAAAGTATACCAGAAGCATTAATAAGTGATTTATTAAATCAGTTTGAAAGTATTGAGGTATAAAATATGATAGTTAATATGACATATTCAGATGTGCATAATCTACATATCCGAATGTATACATGGGAAAATGAAAAAGTTGAAAAGTTTATTATTTCAATGCCTAAAGCTAGTTTAATACTACAAAAATTAGATATAGCCATATTAGGAATTGAACCAGATGAAATATATGAAAAGATGCTAAAAGTGTATAAAGATAATCCAAGAGCATTACAGTTAATAAATGAAGCTATGAATAATAATATTAACTATAGAAAATAAATAAGCGGTACATTTACAGATAAAAATATTTGTAGTTGTATCACTTTTTTTTCGTATAAGTGTCCGGCAGTAATGAGTGTTAAAAATTTGAAATCATTACTAATGATAACGGAATTAAAATATGCAAGATAGGTATTTAAAGAATAGAATTTTGCTAGAGTTATGAAATTTTAATATCGGAATAAGCTATTAAAAATGCATTTTTATAATTTATTTAATCCCAATAAATAAACTTAATGTTAAAATATAGATATAAGTTTATATTTTAGGAGGTAGATATGTTAATTATTACAGACTTAGAAATTGAAGAACGTTGCAAAGAACTATATTGGGAGGATTGGGAAATTGTTACCAAACATGGTTGTGATGGAGGAGAAAAGGAATTTGCAATGTGTATGATTGAAACTATACTAGCATTGCTTGATAAAGAAAAAATTAATGATGAATTTATTATACAGTATTTAAAAGGATTAATATCTCTTTCAAAATATAATTCAGATGAATATAAATTATGTTTAGAGATTAAAGGTTTTGATGAAGAAAGTAAGGAAAATGCACTAAAAGGACAAAGACTATCTAAATATGAAAGAAGATTATTATCAGAAATGATGAAGAGTAATTTGGCAGAATATATGATGAAAGGTAATTATCAGAATTGTTGTTATTCTGCTATGAAAGTGTTTATGTTAACAACATATTGCATATTATGCAATAATATTAATTCTTATATAGAAGCAATTGATATGATTATTGATTTAGATGATGAATTAGAGAGAATAAATGTATATTTTTCAGATAGTGAAACAAATAATATTTATGTAAATTGGGTAAGTAAAAATAAAATTAATGATATATATATGTTATATAAAACTCAATATTTAGGATTAGATAACGATTCTATATTAGAATTAGTTTCAGCAGATGTTATTGAAGAAGAATATTATTACAAAGATGAACGATTTACAATTGCACCTAGTATATTGGTCAAACAATATTGCTCGATAGTAGAACATGAAGTAAATGAAATTATTCAATTAATGGATTTACCAGATAAACCTAAGAAACATTTAATGTGGCGGAATATGAAGGAATATGTAAAAGACCACAATATTAATTTAGAAAGTGTATCATTTGAACTAAGTGATATGTTAGAGGAATGGTACGGATTAAGAAATAAATCATCTCATGGAGAAATAATAACGAAAAAGCAATATAAAACAATTAGTAAATATAAAAATCAAGGTGTGTTTGACGGTATTTCTCAAAAGAAAATTGATTTAAAAGGTATACAAGTGACTCCATCTATTGAGGATATAGGTAAGTATATGGGATTTGATAACTAAATAAAGTAGTTAGTTATAAAATAATATTGAAGCGGTAATTAGTAATTACTGCTTTTTTATATAAAAGAATAGTTTTATTAATAAGTGATACATTTACAGATGAAAATATCTGTAGATGTACCGTCTTTTTATTTTATATGGGCGTAACTATCGATAGTTATTAGAAAAGGGGGAATTTCACTTTGAATGATTATTTTACTGAAATCAAATTTTGATTTGATTAAATATTTCATGTTTTAGAAAACGCCAATTTAGCAATTTCAGATTATTTCATAGAAAGATAAAATATTTCTTTTATTTAAGGATAAAAAATACATTGTTGCTAAAAGTGAACAAATCCAAAAAAAAATTATATAACACAAATATAAAAATATTTAGGAGGATAAATTTATGTTTGATGTTAAGATTATAGAAGATAATAATAAGATTTATATATACAATGAAGGTATATTAATTATAGAAGGCAATGATAAGGAAGAAATAAAAGAGTTGGTGAAATTATTATTTATAGATAATAATGATAGTTTTGAAATTGAATTATTGAATAGAATTTTATATACTTTAAATACAGACAACCTTTCCACAATGGAGGTTGCATAATATGAAAATAGCATTATATGTAAGAGTATCAACAGAAGAACAAGAAAGTTCAATTATTAATCAAAAAGAATATATTAAATCCTTATATCCAAATGATGAAGTAGTAGTTTATCAAGATTTCGGAATAAGTGGTACTAAGATTAGTAATAGAAATGGCTTTATTCAAATGATGAAAGATGCCGGATTAAAACAACATTTTTTATCTAAAAAGAAGTTTGTTTTTATAGCAGATGAAAATAAAGAGCCATTGTTTGATAAGATAGTTACAAAATCTATTACTAGATTTGCAAGAAATACAGATGTATTGATGATATGGAAAGAACTTAACCAAAAAGGTGTATATGTTCATTTTACAGATATAAATAAAGATACATCAAGTTCAGAAGATAGCTTAATTTTAAATTTGTTATTAACATTATCACAAGAAGAAAGCAAGAATATTAGTGAACGTACTAAGTTTGGTAATATGGCAACTGCTAAGGCTAATAAAATTAGAAATAATGGTTTATATGGTTATTACTATATTAAAGAAACTAATTCATTAATTATAAATGAAGAAGAAGCAGAAGTAGTTAGAAGAATGTTTGATTTATGTATTAAAGGATATGGATATAATAAAATATCTGAAATACTTGCAAGTGAAGGTGTTTTTAATAAAAAAGGAGAACCTTTTGCAATGAGTACAATTAAAAATATGATACATAATAAGAAATATTGTGGCTATAATGTTAGAAATCAATGGGAAAGTAGAAATTTATTTAGTGAAAATCATTCACATTGCAGAACTAAAAAAGAAAATTGGATTATACAAAAAAATGATAGAATACAACCTATAATATCAGAAGAAACATGGAGTTTAGCACATGAGCAAATTAATAAAAGATTGTTACATCAAAATACTGGTGGCACAACTACAAAGAGAGATACACAAGGAAAATTAATTTGTAATTGTTGTGGTAAAAATTTTTATGTATGCCATAGTAGAAAGATAGGAAGTGCTATTAATTCTCACCCATATTATATATGTGCCACTAAAAAGAAATTTGGTAAAAATGTATGTGATAATGATAATATCAAATTAGATAATATTGATGATTTTATAGAAAATCTTGCAAAGAATTACTATAAGAATATAAGATTAAGTCATAAAGCAAAATTAGTGAAACTACAATTAGAGCTGAAAAATTATAAAAGTATATCAGTTATTGATATTAATAATAGTATTGAAGAAATTAATAAAAGAATTTCTCATAATGAAGAGCAATTAAGCAAATTAATTGATAGCTTTTTAGAAAATAGTTCTGATGTTATGAAAAAGATAATAGATAAAAAAATTAAATGCTTAGAATTATTGATTGAAGAAGATAACTCAAAGATATTAGAACTGGAAAGAAAAAAGAATAATATTGGTAGTGATAAATTAGAGCTTGAAAAAAAGATAAAAGAAATAAAGAATGAATTAAAAAAAGTTGATACAGTTGAGCTTACAAGAGAAGAATTAATGGAGAAGATTAAATATATTAAAGTAGATAAAGGAAATTCTTTAATAGTAGAGTACAATTAATTTTTTTTGCTATTTTGTGTGGAATTGCGATAATGGAGTATCTAACAATTAGTTCAAAAAGTGTGGAAAGGTATGTGAGGATTGGACAACTAAAGTAGTTTAGTGGTTAAGTTAGAGATAGAGTTAATTATGAATTA
>OCAA01001242.1_pt1 | contig 14103 bp, 9 predicted proteins | sample 1538241 | NCBI WGS metagenome assembly OCAA01 (sample SAMEA2580241, study PRJEB22360) | human gut metagenome | biome: human gut; feature: human-associated habitat; material: faeces | place: Denmark | collected 2008/2010
TTTACACGAATAACATCGCCAATCTTCATGTCGCCAACATCAACTCTGACCTCATCAACCAGATCTGCTGGCAATGCCTTATAGGCAATCTCTTCAAGGCTCTCCTGAAGTACACCTTCTACAATCTTATCATGATTCTCTAAGATAACCTCAACAACAGAATGAACTTTTTCTGTGCTTACCAGTGCCTGGAAATCAATCTCATCGATTCTTCCTGCAACAGGGTTATATGCGACGTCCTTGATCAGTGCATCATACTGAGTTCCCTCAACATCAAGCATGATCTGACTTCCTTTATGTGCTTTCTTTAAGAATTTCTCTAACTCCAGTGTATGAAACTTTACTGGGATAGAACCTTCAATTTTCTTTCCGAACACGTTGCCTACAACGTATCCCTCTCTTCTGAGCTTCTTTGCTTTGATGTCCATGCTTCGTTTTTCAGCTTTTAAAGTATTCATTTTGTCTTTTCCTCCAAAAATCTGATTCCTTAGCAGCCTTCGACAAGAGGTTTTGTTAAGAAACTGACCTGTCTGGTCATTTCCTTTGTTCGGTATGTAATATAACACCACAAACTCAAAAATGCAAGAGGTTTTTTGTGAAAAAATTGTGAACTTTGAGGTGTAACCCGGTAGGTTCACGCAAGGGGGACTCGGCGAAGTGACTTTGTCGGCGCCCCTTGTTCCCGCGGCGCCTTCTACACTCCTTTTTGTCTCAGATACTGCGTAAGCCCGCTCCCACACGGGAATCGCCTCGTAAAGCACATCCGCCTCGCCCCCATTTACGTAACGTTATTGTACTACAATTTTATTGTACTTATTTATTTCCTCCAGTGTCTTATTATATAATTCTTTTCCAGTGTCACATGGTGTAAATGAGAATAGTCCAACCTGTGCATCATTTTCATTCTGTAATGCAATCATAATATATCCGCTTCCATCTTCTCTAAGAATAAATCCTGCACCTGTATTTGCATCTTTATAAAGATTCAGTGTCAAATCTGCATCACTTTGTTTTAAGCTTAGTGTCAAAAAGCTAAATCCCATCTCATACAAACCTTCTCCAAATCCACCTGCAGGATATGGCTGTGCATTTTCGATAAGTAAATGTGCCATCTCATGAAGCGGTTTATCCTCGCGATTTTCTTCAAGATTTATTGATTGATAATCGCTCATTGTTGTCAGGCCAGTGTTCCATTGAAGCAGCCAGGAATCTCCATCTTCCTTATATAATTGATTGAAACTCTCTATTACTTTTTCTGTTTCAGCACTTGATTGATCTAACAGCTCGCGATACAAAATCACCATTTCCGGTTCGCCCTCAAATGATAGTTCACATTCATCACTCGTAATTGTCATTTGAGCTTTTATCTGATTTGCATAGCGCTTTTCTTCTGTATCTAGCCATGTACCGCGCTCCATACAAATCTCTCGATAACGTCTCTGCATTGCTAGCTCTAATGTTGCAGCCTGCTTGCCAGCCCATCTGTAAGAAATATTTTCATTTCCTTCTTTTGTTCCACCCAAAATCTGATTTGTTTTATTAGTGCTGTTCATTTTGCTGAAGATAGCATCACGATCATTATCAGCAATCTTATAATCCAGTCTTGTTACACCAACCTCTGCATCTACTGTTGCAACAACAGATGTCTTACTTTGCCAGATATATACATCTGAAATCTCTACAATAGTTTTACTTTCATCTTCAGAAATAATTTCAGCTGCATCGCCATACCATTTCTTTAAATCATCTACTGTCCAACTCCAACGCGGACCTCCTGTCGGAATTAACCAACCAGATGTGTTAAGATTTGCTGACGCTTCAGTTGAATTTACTGTTTGTGACCCAGCTACTGCAAAGTCAATTGGACTTACAACAAAACTTTCTTCAGACAATGTAACTGGATGTTCATTTTTTTCATCTGTTGGCGTTAACGCATACTCACTAGGCTTATTATAATATGTCCTCTTGTTTTCATCATCTGCTTTTTTGTAAGATGCCTCACTCCAAATTAACTCATTGCTCTCATTTTGTGTCAGCATCATCACTTTTGATTTTTGGTTCATTTGTTCTTGTGCATCAAAATCCCAATAAAACGACATATCTGTAAGTCTTGCAACACCAATCATATTTGCATAAAAACTATCACCACCAACCTTAGCTCTTGCAGTAAAATAGACCTCGTAAACTCCATCATCATCCAAATCTGCAAGTGCACTGCTTAGCATATCTACATCAGATGTCATAATAAATTTTCCAATTGCAAGCTGAGGAAGTGTCATAAGCTGATTCTGCCAAGTTAAATATACCCGCTCATTTAATCCATCGCGAAATAGTTTAATACCGCTGTCTTTCATCCACTCTGGTGTAATCTGCGCAATACATTCCTTGTCAAGCAGCCCAAATGTCTCACAAAACTCCTCCACGTCATCCGTTATTGGTATCTGCTTATACACATCCACTGCTGCAAGTACTGGAAGTGCCGTCTGCTTTGCAGTATTAGTCTGAGTTTCGCTTTTAGCTGTACTTTCTCCTCCAAAGCATAATGCTGCTGCATTTAACATAAGCACTGCTGCAAGTACTACACTTGCCATCTTTGTTTTCTTTTTATTAAGCATCATACGCAGCCTCCTTTCTGTATCAGATTTTCCTGATACCATTGTTGATGCTGCTGTCATACCAAAATTTTTTTTATCCGACACAGCATCAACTAGTGTCTTTGCATACAAAAATTTATTTTCCCACCCAATTGTTTCTAGTGTTCCTTCATCACATGCCATCTCACAGTCTCTTTTTGATTCTGCCGCTGCCGCCCACACCAGTGGATTCCACCACCAGACTGCAACACAAAGGCTTCTCATTACAGACCAAATATGATCTTTGTGCTGATAATGGCATATCTCATGCTGAAGAATCATCAAAATTTGATCGTCCTTCAGTTTCGTCTCCTCCTTCAGATAAATTGCTGGATGAATGATTCCAAACAAACATGGTGACGATAATCCACTTACCTGATAAACTAGTAGTTTTCTACTACTATCTATCTGTTTTCTGCTTCGCATTAGCATATGATAAAAACGCATATTTACGATAGCAAACCAACATCCTGCAGCAATGCTGCCATAAAGCCAGATGGCTGGAGCTATACTTATTAGTTGAGCTATTATACTGTGGAATATGTTAGAATTGCTATCTTTTGACTGTGAATTTTCTTCAGGCTGTTGTGCCGTTGTCTCCTTTCCTGTCTGATTGAAAACATTATGTCCAAGTGTAATTTTGAGATTTTCTGTCTGATTTATTTCCTGTTCATTCTGTTGTCCCATATTGACATTCTGATTTTTCACGTTTCCTGTATAATCATTCTTCGTGCGATCTGTATTACTCGCATCTCCTACACCTGCATTCTGTCCATTTTCCATTCCGAGTTCTGCATTTGAATCCACCTTGTCCACTTTAGTTCCACTCGTATTTTGAAACATCTGTCTGGACACTTCTGTAATATTATGCACTAGCTGCTGATTATTCCATAGTGTCACTGGGCAAAGCAGACGAATCATCACAACTGCCCAAAGTGCATATCGAAACCTGCTGCTGATTCTCATTCCAAAAACTTTGCGTATTGCAAAGATCATCACGATCAGAATACTGGAACCAACTATCCAATCTGTCATTTTTCCTCCTCTCTAGCCTCCCGAATGATCTCATACAACTCATCAATTTCTGACTTTGAAAGTTTGCACTCATGCGCCATTGCCGACAGCATCATTCCAACGCTGCCATCATATACACGTTCCAAAAAACTTCGCGTCTCTGCCTGTTCTGCTTCCTCCTTTTGCAGCACTGGATAATACTGCTGGTACTTTCCGCTGTCATCCATACGAATAACTCCTTTTGTACTCATGCGGCGAAGCATTGTAAAAATCGTTCCTTTGCTCCATGCCGTATCATCCTGCATCGCTTCTACCATATCTCCGAGCGTCATCGGATGGTTCTCCCACAAAAGTTTCATCAGTTTCCATTCACCGTCAGATAAAACAATGTGCTTTGCCATTTTTACTCCTTCCTGTAGTTTAATCTAGTTTACTTGTGTCAACTTCATAATAGCATAGCGGTATACATCTGTCAACCATATTTTTTAAAAAAATACTGAGATATCTGCCCTACTATTGACAAATATCTCAGTAAATTATTGACTATCACAAAACAGTATTTTTACAGTTTCTTTTATTTTGCTGCCACAACTGGCTTAAAATCTGCTGTATCTGCGCAAAAATATCCGCCAAGCTTTTGTGTTATAAAAAGCATAATCTCTTTTGCTTTTTCATAATCCTCTGGACGAATTGTAGCTGCAAATACGGTACGAATGCCATTATGAAGCAAATAAGCATCGCCTTCGTCATCACCAAGTGTGCCTTCTAAATCTTCCATATCCAGTGTACCACTCTCTGGCAATGAAATTTCAAGTACACCTGCTGCCTCCCAATACTCAGCATTCTGCGCTTCATTAAACAGCTCATAGATTTTGCGAAGCGGCAATTCTTCTTTGTTTAAATACAGCCATTCACCTGGCATCTTTGGAGCTGATGGCTTTTTACCATTACCGTTCTTTTTGAAATTTGTCTTTGCCATAAAATTCTCCTTCTATTATTATAGTCGTTTAATTTCATTATATCACAAAACGAGCCTGCCGCAAGTGGCAGACTCGCTTCTTCATTTAATACAGCTTCTTCGCAGCTTCTTCTTTGCTTGCAAACGGTCCTGGTATGACATCTACACCACGATGCGTTCCAAAATAGTCACTGTCAAATCTAATTGCTGTTCCATCAGGATTTTCAAAACGTTCCTCTGGCTCAAATGCCTTTCCTAGCACATCTGAATCAATCATTCTATTTTTAAATCCTTCGATCAATTCGTATACGTTTGTATCCAGATAGTAACCGTCCTCTTTCTGAACAAGCTCTACACGCACATCCTCACGTGCGACAGCTGATATCAGAGCATTGACATCCTTCTTACTTGGCTTTGCACCACCAAGATAAGCGTTGCCTTCAATCCATACTGGCAACTTTCCTTCGTGTGCGCCATAAAGTTTTGCCATATCAGCAGGCTTACTAAAATCAAACTGAGAAATCCACTCATCATATGTCGGATACTCATCAAACATCCAGGTACCTGCTGCACGATTTTCTGTGTCAAATCCATCATCTGAATCGTGCATCGTTATAATATCATCTGATGGCCATTTCTGTACAAAGATATTATTATAGAAACGATCATCACCATGAAGTACGGTCATAAAGCCCATTACCTCAGTACGATGCGGCATATGATACGGTGTATAACGCGGTCCTGTTCCTCCGCCCACACAAGTAAGTGCACCACAGATCAAATTGTGGACAAGTGCTACACCCTCTGTTGCAAAACGAAGACTTGCATCGGAAAGCATAATGTTATTATCAATCAATGTCGGGCCATGTCCAACTTCAACAAAGATATCCTGTGACATCATGCCGCCCTTTAATACAGACGCAAACGGCGGACGCTGATTATCATGCAGCAGGTTCTGGCTCAGTCTTGTTCCCTGTGCTTCCCAGTCACACCAAATACCCATTGTACAATGATGAATGTGATTGCGGCGCATTGTCACATCGATTGCAGCATGCATCTTAATTCCAGCAATCTCAGCACCGCCTAACTCCATCATGTTGTTGATATGATGAATATGATTATCCTCAATAATACTGAACACACCACCCATACGGCCTATGATTCCGCCCTGCTCGCAATGATGAATGTTGTTTCGGCGAATGATATGGCTTCCAACTTTTTCTTTCAGCCAGCCATGATACTGACCACGACATACAGCATCACGCTCCATCTGTGTCGGGCTCTTTACATATTTTGTAGTAAAGTAATGGTCATTCTCTGGATCAAGATATTTGCCAAGCGAAATTCCTGCACACTTGCTGTTTGAGATCTCGCAGTCCTCGATGATCCAACCCTTGCTCCAATGTGGTCCAATCATTCCATCCTGATATGCAGCAGGCGGTGCCCATGTTGTTGCAGCCTTTGTCACAGTAAAGCCGCTGACTGTAATATAGCCAACACCTGTCTTTGACGGCATAAAGCACTCACGTCTTACATTGATTTCTACATTTTCCTTGTTCGGATCCGCCCCCTGGAAATTGGCATAGAGAATTGTCTCATCTTTTTCCTTGTCCTGCTCGGTATACCACTTATAAACTGACTCTTCTGGAACCCAGCTGCACTCATAGACTTCACCCTTGATACAATCCTCTAATGTAGAAGTCTCATATAATGCTCTGTCATTTAAATACACACATCCAGTATGCTTATCTGCTTTTGCAAAGTACCAATCGCCATAGACAAAGGTTGTATACGGATTATAGGTTCCAAATGTGCTGTTTGGCACACGGCACACCCATACATTGTCCTGATAATGCTTCCAACTGGTGATACGCTCTGCGCCGGTAATAACTGCTGCTAATGGCTCTGTACTCTTATATGTAATGCGTGCATCTGGCTCTCCTGCAAAAATAGGATCCACATACTCACGATATACACCAGGTGCTACAAGCACTGTATCACCTGGCTTTGCGACCTTTGCAGCCTCATTAATACGACGAAATGGCATTTTTTCAGTTCCATTTCCGTCACGTCCTGCACGGACATCAACATAAATATCCATATCATTTTTTCCTTTCAATATTAGAGATTCTTATTTTTAGCTGTTGTATATTTTTACTTACACAACAGCTTGACACGGTCTGATTATGTATATTTATTGACTCTAAGAATCAAATTGTGCCTACCGCGATTATACATCATTGCTATCAAAATGTCTCTCTTTTTCTTTATTTTTAGAAAGGTTTTTATAGTAAAACGTTACTCTTTACGCGAGATTTTACTGTATCTTCAACCTCTGAAAAAACGCTTCAATTTATGTTAGGTCTTATTCCAAATGTTGCAATCTCATATGGCTTAATTACAATTAAAAATGCTTCGCTTTCTTCTCGCAGTGCTTCGTTTTCTTCTTCGATCACATTGCTTCGATACATACACTCCATCCACTCTGCTTTTTTGATATTAAGTGTAACATCCTTTTCCATTGTATTGACAAAACGAACAAAAATATCATTACTTTGAGCGCCCTTCTTCCAAGCAGTCAAATTCAATCCCTCACCCTGCCATTCAAAAAAGCTCTTTTCAAGCGGAAGAATGCCAGTCTGTGCCTGCGGCAGATAAATTTGTTCTGTTGTGCGATTCATGCCTGTTTCCACTGCTGCCAGATCATGCTGATAACCGTATCCAAGTACGAATGCATCTGCACTCTTTCCAGCTTCATACGGGAATAATGCATACTCCATTGTATAAGTACCCTGCATCTGTGCCTGCGGTGTCGGGAAATATCCCCAGTCACCCATCTCTGCAACTGAGCGAAGCAGCGTCAGCGCAATCGCATTTTCCTGATCAGGAAGAATCTCATACTCATACAGACCACGATTTGCTACTAATATTCCTGCTGATGAATCTTCCATCGCAACAAAACACTGCTGATGCTCGCAGCCGCTCGGATTGATCCACGCTTTTCCATGGCGATTTGGACGTCTTACAACCTCAAACGGTGAATCAGCCATATGCATATCACTCACAAGTCCTGTAGGAATCAATACACGTATACGATGATCCTTTGCTGTATTAACAATTGTTGTCTGGATTTTCAAACCAGCTGTATTTCGCTCAAGTGTCAGCTTTGTCTCAAGTTCAAGCAAAACAAGCTTTGTACTGCGTTTGGCTTCTCTTTGATAAGGATCAACACAAGAATAACGCTGTGCCAGAATTTCATCACCCATTGCTTCTGGAATTTCCATCTGCTGACAGATTTTTACTACGAAACGAAGCTCACTGTTTTCTTCAATCGTAATCTTTGCCGGCTTATTTTCTGTCGTAACAGTTTTTCTTTCTGTATCCTGAATATAAATATACTCATTTCCCATATCTCCTGTATCCTCATAGATACCAATATGTTTAAAGGTATATCCTGTCTTTTTGTCTGTCAGATCATAGCTACCATCCTCATTTATCTTCACGCTGATAAATTTATTTTCCATCGTGAGAGTGTTTATGTCTTTTATTATATTTTCTGTCTGGCAGTCTGAAGACTTTAAGCATTCTTCGTTTTCTTCCAGCACATATACCTTATAGCCCATTGCTGGAACATCCTCTGCCTCAAATGTTACCTGCACACGCTCTGCCATATATGGCTGACGAAAACGATCATCTGGCAGATCATAGCCAAACTCAGTCGAAGCCTTTGTAATCTTCGCGTCAATCCTTTTTTGTTCTGCATCATACAGTGTAAATTTTGGCAGTTTTTCTGCCTCAAGCTCATTCCAAGACTTTTCCAAATTTCCATACAGACGCTTTGCATCAAGCACAACTGACAATACCTGAGTCTTCGCCCAGCCTGAAAAATTATATACAGCAAATGCAATTTTTTGCTTTCCGCTATGCTTCTCATCTTTATAAACTGACTGCGTATCAATTTTATTAGTAATTTCACGCAGACTGTTTTTATACAACTCCTCTGCCACCTGCAGACTCTTATGAAAACGTGTTTCGATCTCACGATTTACTTCATCCACACTGCATCCGCAAATACTGTCATGCGGATGATTCTGCATAAGCTTTTTCCAACTGTAGGAAAGTAAATCCGCTGGATACTCATCTCCTAAAAGAAAGGCAACTGCAGCTGCTGGCTCTGCCTGACGTTCAAGTGCACTTTCTCCTTTTCTATTGGCAATTTTTAAATCTGCATTTGCTGAACATGTATTTACAAGGGTCCAACAGCCATCTGTCTCCTGACTTGTCAATTCTCCGATAACAGTAGAAGTCTGATCAGAAAGTTCCTCCTTGACTGCCTTTGCGTATATCTCTAAATCAGAATGAATAAATTCAATATCAGGATAAAGCTTTTTTGCAACTGCAATTGCCTCTGGCAGGTTTTTCTGCACTGGCTGATGATCACAGCCGTTCATAAATAATAGGTGACTTGTTCCAGCAAATTGTCTCGCTTTTGCAAGACGCTCATCCCAGTAAATCTTTGCCTGCGCCTCATCGACCGGAATTTCCATACCGTTGTTATACCAATTGGCAAATAAGATGCCTGGCAGGCTGCTTCCATCGTTTGACTGCCAGTTCATCTCTGAAAACGTAGATTCATATTGGCCACTCTTGACCTCATTATTAAGACCAATTGGTTTTACGCCTCTGCCAAATGCAATTGCCTCCATTCCAGCTTGCTTTAATACCTGCGGCATCTGTCCTGCATTGCCAAATGCATCTGGAAAATAACCAATATGACTAACTTTTCCATATTTCTTTGCAGACTCCATACCTGTAAGCAGATTTCTTACACATGACTCTCCGCTTGTCAAAAATTCATCTTGCAGCACATACCACGGTCCAACACATAGTCTGCCTTCACGCACGTACTTTTCAATCTGTTCTCGCTTTTGTGGACGAATCTCCAAATAATCATCCAGTGCAATTGTCTGGCCATCCAGAAAAAAGCTTCTATATGCTTCATCTGTTTCAAATTTTTCTAAAATTGCATCTACCAATTCTACCAAGTGCATTCTGTGTTTTTCAAATGGCAGATACCACTCTCTGTCCCAATGGGAGTGAGAAACAATATGTACTGTTGTTTTCATTATTTTCCGCCTTTCCTCTTATTCATATAATACTCCAGCTGCTTTTATTTTATCCTGTTCTTTCCACTTTCGTCAAGATGATTTTTCATCCAACACTTAATAAAAGATTCCGAAAACACCTGCGTTTGCACAGCTATCTCGGAATCTTATTTAGGTTTATAGGTTTATGGGTTTACAAATTTAATTACTTTCCAAGCAGCCCTTCTAATGCTCGGTATGCAACACAGAACGCTTTCTCGGTATCATTTTCTGCACGAACTGCCGCATCTTTTTCCAGATTTGCGAGTCCTGCAAAGTTTGCCAAATGCGGTTCCAGACTCAAATATCCCTTGTAACCGGATGCGTCCAACTTTTCAAAGATATCTAGAAGCTGTCCATCTCCAGTTCCTGCCGGAACAACCTCACCATCAGACAAACGAGCATCTTTTACATGAACATATTCAATGTATGGTTTTAACATTTCGTATGCCTCTAATGTATTTTGTCCGCACTGAATAAAATTTGCAAAATCAAAGGTTGCCTTAAAGTGATCTCCGTAAAATTCCTTCATTAAATCCAAACATCTAGCTGCATTGTCACCATAGATGCCTTTTTCATTTTCGTGAAGCAGTACCAGATGATTTTTCTGTGCCTCTTTTACCATGCATTCCATACGACGCATTACCTCATCGCGTGAATCCTTTGGATCTAAATGCTCTGGCATATAAAAACTAAACATGCGAATATACGGTGTCTCAAAAATATCAGCAATGCGCTCGATTCTACCAAGCTTTTTCATATGCTCTTCAAAGTCATCATTGATACCGATTTTTCCAATCGGAGAACCGACTGCTGATACGCGAATGCCAGCTGCGTCAAGACGCTTCTTTGCCTCTTTTGCCTGCTCATCGGTAAAATCTGCAACGCCAGTGCCATCTGCACTTCTAAACTCCACAAATTTAATTCCAAGCTCATTTAATACCTGAATCTGTCGGTCAAGTGATACACTAATCTCATCAGCAAAGCAACTGATCGGACAGTTTGAAAGTATTTTTTTCATGTTTTCTCCTTCTTACTCACAAAACTAAACTATTCAGAACCACATTCACAGCAAGTAATTTTACATAACTCTGAATAGTTACGAAAATTCCACAACATGATGCTCACGCGCTGACTCATATGCACCAAGCATCAAACGAATACTATTTTCTAACACTGGAAGCTCCAACGCAAAGTCGGTATTATTTTCCAATGCCTTATAAAAATCACCAATACATGCTGTATGACCGCTTCCCCAGTAACTTTTTCCAATTGGAACAGGGCGCTCCACGTCTGGCTTTGTAATTGTTCCATCCGGATAACGATAAGAAACATCCAAATCCTCAATGCGAACTGTTACCTTCTCGCAGGAAATCTCAATTAACGGCGGAACATCTGCACAATATGCATTCGTTGCATAAAAACATGCAACTTTTTCACCAAATCTAATATATGCCTCCAGCGTATCTTCAACCTCGATAAGCCCTTTTAAATGATGATTTGAAAGTGAAGCATCAATCCAATCTGGCTTTCCTAATAAATCAGAAAGAAGATCTAATGTATGTACAGCCTGATTAATCAATACACCTCCGCCCTCTGTTGCAAGCTTTCCTCTCCACTCACTCTGCGTATAATATGGTGCCGGACGATTCCAAGTAACAAGTCCGCGTGCGCCTAACACCTTTCCTGCCGCACCTGATGCAATAAATTCTTTTGCTGCGCGATAGCTTGGATTGTAGCGATTCTGATAGCATAATCCCAGCTTTGCCTTTGACGCATAAACTGCCTGCTTTAACTGATCCAGCTGCGCCAATGTGATTGCCGGTGGTTTTTCCATAAACACATTTATGCCGCGCTCTAGTGCATACTGTGTCATCGGTACATGAAGATAATGCGGCGTACAAACATGAAGCACATCAGGCTGCTCTTTTTCAATCATTTCCTCTAGTGAGGCATATGGCTTTGTATGAAATCTTTCAGCATAATCCTGGGCTTTCTCAAAATGAATATCTGCCACACCGACAAGCTCTGTATCTTTTTGAGCAGTCAGTACGGCAGCATGGACTGCGGCGATATTGCCGCAGCCAACAATCACTGCACGTTTCATAGAAGCACCTCCTACTTATTCCTTAGTCTTGCTTCCGTAACTTCCTGTTGTATCAAAAGTAATATCCTGTACATTTTCCTTTTTCTTAGAATTTGCACGATGCTCATTCAATTTTTCAAGGAAGAGATCCTCGTCAATTGGCAGACTAACCGGCTTTTCAAGCCATGAAGACAAATGCATTGCATTAGACAGCTCAAGTCCATGAATACCCTCAACGCCATCTGCCACTAATGGCTCACCGCGAAGAATAGCAGCAGCAAACGCATTTAATACGCCAATATGCTGAGGATTCTTTCCGTCAAGCTCTAATGTCGTCTCATGACACGGTGGCTTTGCAAATCCTTCTGTTGCCTGATAACAATACTCTCTCTCATTAATTTCAAGCTCATAGAACTTAAGCTCATCTTTTTCTGCAACAAGCTTTCCTTTTTCGAGTGTTACCTCAAGACGGTTTGTTCCAGGTGCATCAGCTGTTGTCGTAACAAATACACCAGTTGCGCCATTTGGAAACTCCAGATATGCGGTTACATCATCCTCAACCTCGATATCATGCCACTTTCCGTTATGACAGAATGCACGTACCTTTGACGGCATTCCGCAGATCCACTGCAGCAAATCCAGATTGTGCGGACACTGATTTAATAAAACGCCGCCGCCTTCGCCGTCCCAAGTGGCTCTCCAGCCGCCTGAATTATAATATGCCTGTGTGCGGTACCAGTCTGTGATGATCCAATTCACACGCTTTAATTTTCCGTAATCACCGCTCTGTACCATGTCATGCATCTTTTTATAGATACAATTTGTTCTCTGATTGAACATCATACCAAATACGCGGTCGCTCTTCTCTGCGGCCTCATTCATCTCTCTTACCTGCTTTGTATAAACACCTGCCGGCTTCTCGCACATAACATGAAGTCCATTTTCAAGTGCAAGTATTGTCAAACGCGGATGATCATAATGCGGTACTGCGATCAATACAGCATCACATGTACCTGATTTGATTAAGCTGTCGCCATCCTCGAAAATTGCTGTGCCCTCTGGCATATTTTCCTTTGCCCACTCTCTTCTGCTCTCACGAAGATCTGCCGCTGCTGTAATACGCACTTCCGGCACTTTTCCTGCAGAGAAGATGCTGTAACCCCCCCCCCCGGCTCTTCCCCTGCCATAATATTGGCGGTGTGGCCACTTCCCATGTTACCAACACCAATAATTCCAAGTCTTACCTGTTCCATCTATCTTTTTTCTCCTTCTTATATTCGCAATCCACTTCGCTACTTGCTTGATTTGTTAACGATATCCAGCCTTTGCAAGATTATCATAACTTGTCTTCAAACATTCAAATGGAGTTCCCTGTGTGCAAACATCCTGCTCTACCAACATATATTCACAGCAGCTGTTCTCAAGTTCCTTAAAGATTGCCGGGAAGTTTAAATTACCCTCCATAACTGGTGCCATGATCTGGTTCCAGCCCTTAATCTGCATATCTTTTAAATGAACGCACGGAATACGATCCTTTAACAGACGAATCCACTCGCATACATCAGCACCCGCTGCTGCTACCCAATAGGTATCCAGAGTAATTCCCATCTCATCTGGTGCAAATCCTTCCATCAGATACTCAATCATGCGTTTTTTCGAATTTGCATTTGGCAAATTTTCTGCCTCAAATGCCTCAAACTCAGTATTGTGATTGTGGTACATCAAAAGCTTTCCTGATGCAGCAATCTTTTTTGCCGGCTCCTTAAAATCATCCATGAAATGGCTCAGCCACTCCTTTGTACGATAGCGCTCCGGCATCATTCCAAGTCCAATATAGCGGCATCCCATGATATCATGCTCCTTAATAAGTGCTTCAGTATCATAGAGGATTCGATTAGGATCACTGTGTGTCAATGCAATCTCAAGACCATTTGCATCGCAAATTTCTCTAATCTGCTCTGGCTTAAGATCCTTTCCTACTGCGGAAATCTGGACAGTCTTATAGCCCATTTCTGCAATTTTTTTCATAGAGCATGCAAAATCCTTTGCATTCTGAGTATACGATTTAATCGTATAAAGCTGTGCACCTGTTTTCATAATAAATCTCCTTTTTCATTTTATTTTTTGTTGGTTTTTATCAAGTTTGTTTCGTTTTTTCTAGGCTTCTATGTCTACTATACTTCTTTTAACCAAAAAAATCCATTGCAAAAAGGAAACAAAACATTGCATATATAGCGATTATATGGTATCCTGTTTTGCAGAGCACAA
>OCAA01001247.1_pt1 | contig 14033 bp, 8 predicted proteins | sample 1538241 | NCBI WGS metagenome assembly OCAA01 (sample SAMEA2580241, study PRJEB22360) | human gut metagenome | biome: human gut; feature: human-associated habitat; material: faeces | place: Denmark | collected 2008/2010
CTACATTTAAGTATGATACAAGTGAGGATATGGGAAAACTTTTTGACCTTGAAGCTTCCGGATATTTCTATACAAGACTCCAGAATCCTACCAATGACCATGTAGCTGCCAAAATAGCAGCGCTTGAAGGTGGAACAGCTGCCATGCTCACTTCGTCAGGACAGGCTGCTAATTTTTTTGCTTTATTTAACATATGTGAATGTGGAAGCCATATTGTAGCATCCTCTTCAATATATGGCGGTACTTTTAACCTTATATCTGTAACACTCAAGAAGATGGGAATAGATGTGACATTTGTGTCACCTGATGCAACAGAAGATGAACTCAATGCTGCATTTAAAGATAATACGCGTGCTATGTTCGGCGAATCTATTGCCAATCCTGCACTTACAGTACTTGATATTGAAAAGTTTGCCAAAGCTGCACATGCACACAATGTTCCACTCATAGTAGATAATACTTTCCCAACACCTGTTAATTGCAGACCTATCGAATGGGGTGCTGATATCGTAACACACTCTACAACAAAATATATGGATGGACACGGGGCAGCAGTTGGAGGCGTAATTGTTGATTCCGGCAACTTTGACTGGATGGCACATGCTGATATGTATCCTGGATTATGTACTCCTGATGAAAGCTATCATGGAATTACATATGCTGAAAAATTCGGAAAAGAAGGGGCATTTATAACAAAATGTACATCCCAGCTCATGAGAGATTTAGGCTGTATCCAGTCACCTCAGAATGCTTTCATACTTAATCTTGGTCTTGAATCCTTACATGTAAGAATGCCAAGGCACGTAGAAAATGGTCAGGCTGTTGCAGAATTCCTTGAAAATCATCCTAAAGTTGAATATGTAATTTATCCTGGACTTAAAAGCAGCAAGTATTATGAAACAGCTAAAAAATATATGCCAAATGGCGGCTGTGGCGTAGTTTCTTTTGAAATAAAAGGCGGAAGAGAAGCCGCTGAGAAGTTTATGAAAAACTTAAAGCTGGCCGCTATCGAAACACATGTAGCAGATGCAAGAACATGCTGCCTTAACCCTGCTACATCAACACATAGACAGATGAATGATGAACAGCTTAAGAAAGCTGGTATCTCAGCTGGTCTTATAAGAATATCTTGTGGTCTTGAGGATAAGGTTGACCTTATCGCTGACCTTGCACAGGCATTTGATTCTATCTAAATAATAACAGCTTCAATGCTCTGATTTTCTTTCATATGTATATTACTTAATATATATTTGATATATTATATTTTATGTGTTAATATAATATATATATGTAAAGGAGAACCCTATGCACAAAAAAGGATTATACGAAAATTATCAGGCATACTTGCTATAATTGTCATTATATTGCAATTATTTAACAGATATATTCCTGCATCTGTATATGCCGCAGAAGACGAACTTCCTGTCATGCCATCATTTATATATTGTGACTTGAACAATGATGGAGTAGTTAACACAAAAGATGCTGTATTAATAAAGCAGTATCTTGCTGGTTATGATGTAACCTTAGGCACTGAGTAAGTATTTACTTATAACTTTTAATTAATATAGCAAAGCGACACATAAGACATACTATATAGGTTATGTTTTTTGTGCCGCTTCATTTTTATAATTATTTTATTCTTTTTATGATATTATTTATTACTATAAATGTTGTATGTACATTTTGATAGTGATATAATTATATGACAAATTTTGGTTAATGGAGAACACTAATGAATACAATCTTACGTATATTTAGACATGATTTCAGAGGTATATGCAGGAATATGTTTGCACTTATCATCGCTTTAGGTCTGTGTATTATTCCTTCGCTATATGCATGGTTCAATATTTATTCTAACTGGGACCCGTATGCTAACACCTCATCCATAAAGATTGCCGTGTATTCGGAGGATGAAGGCTTTACACCTGAGGGAAAAGAAAAGCAGAATATGGGCGATAGTATCATTGATAATCTTCGTGAAAATGATAAGCTTGGCTGGACATTTACGAAAGATAAAGAAAGTACTATTAATGGTGTTAAAAGCGGTGAATATTATGCCGCTATTATAATAGGAAGTAACTTTTCACGTTCAATGATTAATTTCCTTAATGACAATATGGAAACTCCTTCTGTAACTTATTATGAAAATGCCAAGAAAAATGCGATTGCAAGTAAGATTACACAGTCAGGTATGTCCACACTTCAGGAAACTATCAATGAAACATTTATTGAAACTGTAGTAGTTACTATTCTTAACTCTACAGATGCTGACGAACTTACTAAAAATAACGTATTATCTGATATAGCTGATAAGCTGAAAGATATAAGCGATAATATATCCGAATATGACAGCGCCATAAAGCAGTTTAGCGAAAGTAATAATAATCTTTCTGCTACTCTTAAAAAGACAGACAGTCTTGTAGGAAATATACAGTCAGACATGTCAGATGAGCAGCTTAACTCATCTAAGTCATCTGCTGACTCTGTTATAGATGACTACATATACAACATAAATTCTTCACTGTCAAAACTTACCGAAATTAACTCGTCTCTTGAAAAAGCAATATCTGACCTTAGAGATAAGATTGCTTCCCACAAGGATGATAATTCTCCTATTGATAAACAGGATATAATATCTTCACTTAATGACCTTAAAACGCAGATGAACAATGCATACGATATAAGTGAACAGTTAGTCGACACTTTAAAGCCTGTTCTTGAACATTTTAAAGAAATTGACAACAATAATGGAGGATATAATCAGGTACTTTATGACAGTCTTATAAGCTCACTTGATATTATGCCTAAGCTTATAAAGGGTGCAGCCCAGACACTTGATACATTCATCCAGTGGTATGAACAGACTGATACAAGTCCTAAGCTGCTGCTTAACCGCCTTGATAATGTACTTGCACAGTGTCAGACAAGCATCAGTTCACTTGACAATATATTGACAACAAGTATTACAGGTTCTGTTGACAAAGTAGGAAGTCTTTTCAAGACATCTATTGCAACTATATATGATTCGCTTATAGATGCCTCGAATAGTTTAAGCTCTGTTAGTACTATTATTAATGGTGCTGACAGCACATTATCAAATGTGAATATAACACTTGAAACTATGTCTGGACTTATTGACAATATTAAAAATACTCTTGATAAAGCTGACAGTGAACTTAACGTATTAAAAGCAGATGGAAAGTATGAGCTTGTACAGAAGCTTCTTGATAAAGATTCTTCTGAATATGGTGAGTTCTTCTCATCACCTGTAAAGGTTACAACCGAAAATGTATATGAAGCTGTCAATTACGGTACAGCCGTAGCTCCATTCTATACTACACTTGCTCTCTGGGTTGGCGGACTTTTACTTACAGCACTTATAAAGACATCACCAGATGATCTTGATGAATTCAAAAATGCCACACTTACACAGAAGTACTTTGGACGTTACATTATATTCTGGCTTATGGGGCAGATACAGGCAATAATCACAGTACTTGGTGACTTATATCTTCTTAAGATATACTGCGTTGACCCTGGTATATTCATGCTTACAGCTTCTATAGTAAGCTTTGCATTTACGCTGCTTATATATACACTTACATTATCTTTCGGTGATGTAGGTAAAGCTTTAGCAGTTGTACTTGTAGTTATCCAGATAGCAGGTTCAAGTGGAACATATCCTATAGAACTGTTACCATCGTTCTTTAGAAATGTTTATATATACTTCCCATTCCCTTATGCAATCAATGCAATAAGAGAATGTGTGAGTGGTTTCTACAAATATGATTATTTTATACTTATGGGACAGCTTATGCTCTTTGTTATCGGAACTCTTTTCTTAGGTCTTCTTATAAGGAAGCCTTTTATGAAGCTGAACCACTATATGCACCATCGTATGCATGATACTAAGATGATGTAATACTGCATAACCTGTAATTACAGGTATTACAGGGCTATACATATAATTTTAATTGTTAATAAGACACATTTATAATAAGTCTTAATGACAAACAACCTGTCAGATTATAATTCGTGTAATAATACTACACAGAAATGAGGATTAGTATGTCAAAAGCTAGTAAACAGGCTGTTCTTAACAGCTCCGTTGAAATGATTCGTGAATATTACGAAAAAGAACATAAGCATAATAAAGACAGAATAAAGTATGGAATAATTGCTATGCTTATTATACCTATTGTATTTCTAATCCTGTTATTCGTTGTCAACAGTTCTAAAGTAATATTTCTTGTAATGTGGATAGCATCCTTATTCATTATAAGCGGCTACCTGATTGCAATAGAGTATAAAGATTACAATATGTCAGAAAACTTAAAAGATATTATTGGTAATGAAAAAAAGGATACACTAATAGATACTACTAAGGTCATCACAGATATTGCCAAAAACTATGTAAGTCCTGTTGAGTCTATTAAATCAGCTATTCTTGAAGATGAACATGAAGGAACTAACGGTGCTGGCAACAATGATTCCAATCAGGATAATGATACTGAAACTATAGAAAGTGATAATATTAACAGTAATTATATAGATAATGATGTAAAATCTAATAATTATAATGATACAATACCTATCAATAATATAAATAATGGCAGCAGCTATAATACTGGTAATAAAACTGATAGTGTAGCAGTTAATAATTCCAATAATATGTGTAATGACAGTATTAATCATAATACACCAGCTGGCAACACATTACCAGCTAACTGTCAGAACATAGTTATTGACAATAAACTAAGTAACAATACAATAACTATAAGCATTGATAATATAACAAATGCTGTAAACATAACTATTAACCCAAATAAGGAGGCTGTAAAATAATGAAAAATATAGGCAGAGTCTTCTGGAATGATTGTAAACACATAGGCCGTAATGTTGTAGCTCTTATCGTTGTTATGGGACTTGCTGTGTTACCCTCACTCTATGCATGGTTTAATATATTATCAAACTGGGATCCATATGGTTCAGACTCAACATCTAATATCAAAGTAGCAGTTGCCTATGATGACACAGGTATCAATATATCTGGCATTGATGTTAATATAAGTACTAATATAATAGAAGCCTTAAAGACAAATGATACTATCGGATGGGTATTCACTGACACTACAGATGAGGCTATAGAAGGAGTATGGGCAGGGGACTACTACGCAGCACTTATTATGCCTGAGGATTTCTCTAAGGATATGGTAAGCTTTCTTGCAGACAATATGACTCATCCTGAGATTATATACTATACAAACCAGAAAAAAAATGCTATAGCACCTAAAATAACTGATAAAGCTAAAACTGCCGTACAACAGCAGGTCAATGCAACATTTATAAGTACACTTACTGAGGCTATTATGAAGTCGGCAGATGTAGCGGACAATATTGGTGCTAATAAAAATAACACCGCTGATAGTTCATCTGGCAATACAAATATATCTGGCAGTTCCATACTTGATATACTTATAGCTAAGTTTCAGGTTATTAACACACAGGTATCTACATTTGACAGTGTGCTTACTACACTCTCCAATATAATCGGTACTGCCCAGTCCACTGCTGATACTGCCAAAGGCATAAGTCCTGACTTAACTGGTACATTTGATGGTGAAAAAGCTATACTGAACGAACTTAACCAAACTATAGGACAAAGCTCACTTATAGATTCATCAATATTATCTACTATATCACAGGATATTGATGCAGTAAGCGGATATATGAATTCCATATCTGATATCTACAGTGATATGGGCTACAATATAGACGACTTCAACAATTCAATAAGCCAGATGGGTGACTCAATCAATAATACACTTACTATGGTAAAAAGCCTTGAGGACAATATAAGCGAAACAACTGACAAACTTACAGAATTCAAGAACAGTGGTGCCTACTCACTGTTACAGACAGCTATATCATTTAATACGGATGAACTGGCATCATTTATATCTTCGCCAGTTGCAATAGCTACCGAAGACCTTTACCCTATCTCAAACTATGGTTCAGCTATGTCACCATTCTACTCAGTCCTTTCAATCTGGGTAGGTGCGCTTATACTCGTAGCCATAATACATGTAAAGGTACATCCTTTTGATAGCGTTAAAGTTAATTCTGTTGAAGCATTTTTCGGAAGATATATTACTTTCTTTCTTATAGGACAGGCACAGGCTCTTCTTATAACGCTTGGCGATCTGTTCTTTATAGGAATACAGTGTATACATCCATTTAAGTTCTGGTTTGCCGCAGCTTTCACATCATTTGTATTCACAATGATAACATATTCACTTACAGTTGCATTTGAAAATGTAGGTGAAGCGGCAGCAGTTGTAATAATGGTTATTCAGGTAGCCGGAGCTGGTGGTACATTCCCTATCCAGTGTCTGCCTGCCATATATCAGGCAATCTACAAGTACCTGCCATTCACTTATGCCATGGATGCATTAAGAGAATGTGTCGGTGGAACATATAGCTGGTACTACTGGAAATGTATACTTGCACTTTTCATCTATGTACTCATATGCCTCTTCATCGGACTTGTAGTAGCAATACCTTGCCGTAAATTAAACGCAATAGTAGACAAGAGCAAAGAAAAATCAGAGGTCATGATATAACGAGCGCGCAAGAAAAGTAAGCGGCTGCAAAGCTGCTTACTTTTTTTGCATCTTTCTTCACATATGATTATTCATATATAATGCTATTATGCTGTATTATAAAATCTAAACTAGCATAAGCTAATAACATTATATATTACGGAGGTCACTATGTACAAAAAGACACAAATAAAATCAACCAGTAAATCCCACAAAAAATATATTCTCGATGATAATTCCATTAATAAATTCAAAACCATATTAATAAATGAAGAGAAAAAGCCCCAGACAATAAAAAAATATATGCGCGACATAATCAAGCTGAAAGAATATGCCGCTGGAAGACCTGTTAATAAGGAACTGCTTATAACTTACAAAGAACATCTTAAAAAGGACTGTGGTTATAAGACAACAAGTATTAACTCATTTCTTGCAGTCATCAATACATTTGTAACAGAAATGGGGTGGAATAATCTAAAAATAAAAATGATAAAAGTACAGAAAGAAACATTTGTACCCGAAAACAAAGAAATAAGTATAAATGAATATAAGGCTCTCATAAATGCCGCTATCAAAAAAGGTGATGAACGAAAGGCGGGGTATGAGCATTTCATGATGAAGGAAATCCATGAGCAGCCAAAGGCAGTTAAGGATACTCTTAATTCAGTTCTTAAGGATGGAAAGCTGGACTTATCAGCGGTAGAGCTTACTAACGATGAGATAAAGAAGATATCACAGATATACATTGTGGCATGCGGTTCTGCTTATCATGTTGGTGTTGTTACACAGTATGTCATAGAAGACCTTGCCAAAATTCCAGTACGTGTTGAGCTTGCATCAGAATTCAGGTACAGAAAGCCGCTTCTTGACCCAGACGGACTTGTCATAGTCATAAGCCAGTCAGGTGAAACAGCGGACAGTCTTGCGGCATTAAGGCTTGCAAAGGATAAGGGACTTAAGACTCTTGGCATTGTAAATGTGGTTGGAAGTTCGATAGCAAGAGAAGCTGATAATGTATTTTACACGCTTGCAGGACCAGAAATAGCTGTTGCCACAACTAAGGCATACAGTACACAGCTTATAGCAGCTTACTGTCTTGCATTACAGTTTGCTTATGTGAGAGGAGAGATGGAACTTTCTGAATATGAAAGGCTTTTATCTGAAATTGAAACTATCCCTGAAAAGATAAAAAAGATACTTGAGGATAAGGAAAGACTCCAGTGGTTTGCAGCAAAGGTTGCTAATTCAAAGGACATTTTCTTTATAGGACGAGGAATTGATTATGCAGTGAGTCTTGAGGGAAGTCTTAAGCTTAAGGAAATATCATATATCCACTCAGAGGCATATGCGGCAGGTGAGCTTAAGCACGGAACGATAAGTCTTATTGAGGATAACATTCTTGTAATAGGTGTGCTAACACAGAGTGAGCTTTATGAGAAAACAGTAAGCAATATGGTAGAGTGCAAGAGCCGTGGGGCATATCTTTGCGGACTTACAACATATGGAAAGTATGAGGTTGAGGATACAGTTGACTTTACTACATACATTCCAAAGATAGATGAACATTTCTCAGCATCGCTGGCAGTAGTACCACTTCAGTTACTTGGATATTATGTGAGTGTAGCGAAGGGGCTGGACGTTGATAAGCCTAGAAATCTGGCTAAGTCGGTGACGGTGGAATAGAATAACTGTATTTGCTTATTTATAGTATTATAGATAAAATCTACAATATGCAGTTTTCAGATTTATTTACAGAAAAGAAATTTTTAAAGTATAATAGATTAATATTTAGCTGAATACAAAATTTTAGAAATCCAGTCATGATAATGATATTATATCATTTAATCAGGCTGGATTTTTTTGTTCTAAACTTTAGTTTTTGTTCTGGCAAGAATTAGATGTTCAGTATATTGGCAATCTCTGAGAAATTGATGAATAAATCCTCATAGATATTAACTTTGATAATGGAATCAAACGGATATTGAACACTTACGATATTACCCTCAAAATAGTTTACTGAAATAGTTTTTCTCTTTGGATCTACAATCCAGTATTCACGTACTCCATAATTTTTGTAGTAGTATAGCTTACGGATATAATCATCTGAAGGGTTACCAGGAGAAACAATTTCAATAATGAAAACAGGAGCACCATTACATCTTTTTCCATCTAGTTTATCTTTATCACAGATAACCATTATATCTGGCTGAACAATTGTAAGTGGTTTATCAGACAGCTTGACATCAAATGGAGCAGGAAATACAGAGCAGCTTCCATTTTTAGATTTGATATAGTTTCTAATAATAACAAGTAATTCTGTAAGGATGGTTTGATGTATCTGTGAAGGACTTGCTATATCATAGATAACACCATCAAAAACTTCTGCTCTTTTGTCTTCTGGAAGAGCCTCGTACTGATCCAGAGTAATTAGTTCTAGTTGTAATAGAAGGAATATAAAATCATAATTAAAACAGGTTCTAAATTTACCTCTTACAAAAAAGCAAATTTAGAACCTGTTTTATTATAATCTCCCGTCTTGATATTTAAATAAAAATCTGGTTGTAATTTACCAGCATAATCGAAATATTATTAATAGCCAGAGTACTATATAACAAAAAATTAGTTATGCATAACACACAATACAAAATATTTAACAAGTATTATTTATATATTCATAACATATAATAATAACCAATTACAACTTCTGATTTTTCTCCATATACTCATCATACAAAGCAATAACCTTATTCATAACCTCAGGGCCAGGGGCGCCAAGTGTAAGACGTTTTTCAACACATGTCTTAAGACTGATGGCTTCGTATACGTCTTCTTCAAAGACTGGGCTTATCTTCTTGTATTCATCAAGTGAAAGGTCATCAAGAGCAATTCCCTTGTCAATGCACATAAGAACAAGCTGACCTACGATACCGTGGGCATCTCTGAAAGGAACTCCTTTCTTAACAAGATAATCAGCAGCATCAGTAGCATTTGTAAAGCCCTTCTTTGCTGAATCTTCCATGCGGGTATCGTTGAACTTCATAGTATCAATCATTCCCTTGAATAAGCTTACGCAGCCTTTAACAGTGTCAATAGCATCGAAAGTAAGCTCTTTGTCTTCCTGCATATCCTTATTGTATGCAAGAGGAATTCCCTTCATAGTTGTAAGAATACTCATAAGAGCACCGTATACACGGCCTGTCTTACCACGAACGAGCTCAGCTATATCAGGGTTTTTCTTCTGTGGCATAATGCTTGAACCTGTACTGAAAGCGTCATCTAACTCGATGAACTTATATTCATTAGAGTTCCATATACATATTTCTTCAGAAAATCTGCTTAAGTGCATCATAATAGTAGAGAGGGCACTTAAGAATTCAATGACATAATCCCTGTCAGATACAGAGTCCATACTGTTGAGGGTAGGTCCTGCAAAACCAAGAAGTTCTGCTGTCATTTCCCTGTTAAGTGGGTAAGTTGTTCCGGCAAGCGCGCCAGCACCGAGAGGGCAGTAGTTCATTCTGTTATATATATCAGAAAGTCTGCTTCTGTCACGTCTGAACATTTCAAAATAAGCTGAGAAATGATGAGCAACAGTTACAGGCTGTGCCTTCTGGAGGTGAGTAAAGCCCGGCATATAAGTTTCAACATTTTCCTTGATTATTCTTAAGATAACTTCCATAAGTTCTCTTACTTCTTCGTCAACATTCTTTACCTCATCGCGTGTGTAAAGTCGCATATCAAGTGCAACCTGGTCGTTACGGCTTCTTCCAGTGTGAAGCTTCTTTCCGGCATCACCGATACGCTCAATAAGAGTTGCCTCCATAAATGTATGGATATCTTCATACTCATCTGTAATCTCAAGCTTTCCTGACTCTATATCAGAAAGGATATCCTTTAATCCGTCAGTAATCTGCTTTCCTTCATCCTCTGATATGATACCCTGAGCAGCAAGCATAGTAGCATGTGCGATACTTCCCTGAATATCCTGCTTATAGAACTTCTGATCAAATGAGATAGAAGCATTAAAGTTGTTTACAAGTTCATTAGTTTCCTTAGTGAAGCGTCCGCCCCAAAGTTTCATCTTTTACCTCTTTCCTGTATGCAGCACAATTCTGTGGCATACATATTATAAATATGATGTTGGGGTCAAAAGCCCCCAACTATGGTAAGTTTAATCAGCATTATTACTCTCATCACTGTCAAGATTATCAAAGTCGTCAAGTTCATCAAGACTGAAATTGTCAAGGTGAATTGTCAGGACGACATCCTTTTCATCAATCAGTTCCTGAATTAATACCGGCCAGTCAGATGTCTTAATAACATTCATACGGCACATTTTTTTGAAAGTATATATGCCAATCAATATAATAATGCATAATGAAGTGATTATGCAACCTAAAATGAAGTTAACAGGCATATATTTTAATGTTACAGTGTGTTCACCGGCTGGAACATTTACACTTATGAGCGCACCATATATGTCATTAGTTTCTGCTTTTTTTCCATCAATGTATACAGACCAGCCCTTATCATAAGGAATTGAGCATATAAGAGTTGCGTCTTTGCTTGCATTTACAGTACTAGTTATTTTATTGTTAGTGAACTCTGATACATTAAGTGAATTATTGTTAAGTATATTAAAAGCTTCTATGAAGCGTGAAGACTCAAGAGTGTATACACTTGCATTCATAGATGTATCGCCGGATATCACAATAATATCATCAGGTGTTGCATATCCAAGGTCGATTATAGTTCCGCCTTTCTTTAAGTCCTTATAAGTATACTCTGAACTGTTGATAGTTGCTGTAACCGTATCGCAGGAAGTGTTTCTTACAATCATATACAGGTGTCCGGCTTTGACAGGTTTGACCTCAAAGCTTGCATCAGTAGCATTCTCATAAGTAAGAGTAAATACATTGGATATGCCGGTAAGGTTCTTAATAAGTGAGTTCTGGTTCTCTATACCTGCATCATTGGCACTGTCAGCCTCCCATCCATAAGGGTCATTGTAAGTCATAAAACCGATAGGAAGAGTATAGTTATTCTTGTAAATAAATTCGCCGTCACTGCCCGTATAGTATGAGCGGAGCGGGCTTTCTGTGAGTATGCGGTTAGATATGGCATACTTTACAGAAAAAAGGCTTTCAGTGACAAGTGTAGCACCATTGTACTTGTAAGCATTAAATGAGTGTTCAAAGCCTAGTTCACCGAAGAACTCCTCCATGGCACCATTGGATGTCGATGAAAATGTTGATATGCTATGGTAATTGTGCCATGCACCGTCATTGTTAGAACGGCTTCCAAACTTCTTGTCCATACGGTAGAAAGATGAGTCATCATCGGCAACTGTCTGGGTAACCGTCTTAACAGCATCATAGTCAAGAAGGTAAGAAGAACGGCTTGTAGTTCCAATTCCGGTTGAGTCCATATTGATGGTACATTCTATAATGCACAGCGAAAATGCTATGAAAATTATGACAGGAACTTTAAATTCATGCTTTAAATGTATAAGCATAATAAGTGCATACACAAGGATAAAGGCACCACTTATATATACTATCGTAAAGTCATAAGTTTCATCTACCGCAAATATCTGCTCTATAAATAACAGAATACCGATGGCTATCCATAAAGCACCTCCAAGCTGCTTTGTAGTCATGCTCTTTAAATGACTTAATGCCTCGTAACACATAGCGAGCAGGAAGAATACATATATAAAGGACTGTCTGCATGGAAGGCTGTTAGGAAAGTGGAAGCCATGCCATATAAAATTAGGTATATTAAGGTTAAATGCTGTAAGGAATATCAGTACAAGTGCTGATTTTCCTATCTTTTCACGAAGGTCAACCTTTTTATCCATAACATAAAGTGGGAAGAGCAGCAGTACGGCAACTGAGCAGTATATGTTAGGGTAGTGATCAAGTCCTAAGTGGACAGGCACATTTATAAGATGTCTTGTAACAATATTCAGTATACTGAAGTACAGTGACAGCTTCTTAGGAAACTCAATGTTGTTTGAAGCTGAAAGTGTAAATGCATAAAACTCAGGAAGTAACAGGCACGCTGCAAGTCCGCCTGCAAGAAGTGAATATATGGCAAAGTTTAGGAACTTCTTTACATATATTACAGGCCTTCTTGTTCCTTTGTAAGCAGCCATAAGCACGATAAAGTATAAAACAACTGATATACATACCATAATGGCGATATAGTAGTTGGTGTATATACATAATCCAAGTGTTATACAGTAAAGAAAACAACGGTTTTCATTAACAAGCCTTTCAAGTCCAAGTATAATGAGTGGAAGTAATACAAGGCAGTCAAGCCACATAATGTTCCAGCTATAGGCAGCCACAAAGCCGGACAGAGCATAAAACATTCCAAAGAGTGCTATAGTACATTTTCTGGTGTTGAAGTGCTTTGATATATAATAAGTAAATGTAAGGCTGCTTAAGCACAGCTTTAATATGATGATTACATTCATAATCTCAATCATATACTTCTGTGGGAAAAGCACTATAAACCAGTTGGAGGGACTTGCAAGATAGTAGGCATACAGCGCGGTAAAGTTAGTTCCCATACCGATATCCCAGCTATAAGTCAGGCTTTCTCCGTGTCTTAGCTTGTTCCAAAGTTCGGAAAAGAAAGGCGCATACTGGTGATACATATCTGAGCGCAGATAACAGTTGTTGCCAAAAGGATATATTTCTCTTGCAATATACAGTGCAGTCATTATAATAAGTGGAATGACAAATGCTATTATATATGTTATTCCACCGCCAGGAATACTGGAATCTGTTTTGTCAAAAAGGGTAAAATGCCTTTTATGTTTTCTGGATGTATTAGTAGAATTGTCGTTAAGCGAATTCAAAATATTAACCCCCTGTTTAGTAATTGGTTACATTTTACCAAAATATAAAAATACTGTAAATAATATAAGTTAATTATTTAAGGTTTGACTTGTATTATTGAGTTTTATTAGGTACAATAAATATGTATGCGAAGGGACCTTATAATTAATGTTTAAAGTTATAAGGAGTATACATGGATATAGTTAAGATATTTAATAAATATAGAATATATACAAAGTATGCTGTGATAACTATCATCATACTTGTGTGCGGGCTTTTATACTATGGTTCAAAGCATAAAAATGTGGCTGGCAGTGATGATATATATTCTTTTGACAACAATCAGGCGACAGACACTTCATCCACACAGGAAGAGTTGTATACCAAAGATACCTCACAGACTGCTGCAGGTCTTAGTCAGGATATTGAGGATAAAGGGCTCATTTATGTGTATATATATGGTGAAGTAGAAAGTCCGGGAGTTGTGGAGTGTATGGAGGGTTTAAGGGTATATGAGGCTGTCGGGCAGTGTGGCGGGTTTTATTACGGAACCGGAGGAGGGGGGGGCTGCCATGCT
>OCAA01001261.1_pt1 | contig 13883 bp, 9 predicted proteins | sample 1538241 | NCBI WGS metagenome assembly OCAA01 (sample SAMEA2580241, study PRJEB22360) | human gut metagenome | biome: human gut; feature: human-associated habitat; material: faeces | place: Denmark | collected 2008/2010
CCTCTTCGATGCGAACGAAGCGCTCTACCAACTGAGCTACAGCCCCTTGGATGTTGCCTTGCTCCGCAGGACAACTCAATACACATTAATACGACCCATGTCCAAATGCAAGCCGGCGTGTGTGAAAATTGGGTGCCGGTTATGGGCTGATATGCGTCACTGTGCGTGGGGTGCGTCACTGGGTGAGCCCTCACCCAGTGACGCAACGGAACGTAATCAGGCAGGCCGGGCGGCCAACAGGAGTGGCCGGTCGCGTTAGTTGTTCTGCGTGCCGGTCGCCACACTCGATGAGTTCGCCGCGGTACCGGGCTTCTTGCCGAATTTCGCCTTGAGCAGTCCGATGATGGTCGGCAGCAGCGACACCAGCAGAATCAGCACGATGACCAATTCGAAATGCTTCTGCACGACGGGGATGTTGCCGAAGAAGAATCCCAGCAGTGTGAACAGCGTGGACCAGCACAGGCCGCCCAGCACCGAGAACGGGGTGAACCGGCTCCAGCGCATGCCGGAAATACCGGAAATGAACGGCATGAACGTGCGGATGAATGGGAAGAAACGCCCGAGGAACACCGCCAGTGGCCCCCATTTCTCGATCATCTTCTCGGTTTTCGCCAGCCGTTCCGGCGTCATGGCCTTCACCTTGCCTGACGCGATGATTCGGCGTCCGAAGAAGTGTCCGATGAAGTAGTTGCTCTGATCGCCCAGGATCGGAGCAATCCACACTATGGGCAGCAGTGCCATCAACGGCAGCCCGCTGTCGCCCTGCGCGGCGAAGAAGCCGGCTGCGAACAGCAGCGAGTCGCCGGGGAGGAACGGGAAGAACACCACGCCCGTCTCAATGAATACGATGAGAAAGATGAAGCCGAGCGCAGGTGCGGTGCCCATGGCAATCCAGCTGGCGATTGCGCCGCGAGGGTCCTTCAGCAAATTGACGATGAAATGAACGAAACCCATGAAAATTCCCGTCACTATCAATGGTGTAATTCCATTAAGAAAACTCTAAGAACCATACCAGCGGGGGTGTAGCAGGGGAGATGCGGCATGTAGCGATGCGGATAGGCGGTTTTGCGTTCTTAAGTGCGCGCTGAAACGACGACCGTGCGCACTTAGGTACGCAAACAGGATCATTTGCGTTCTTATGTTCGCGCACTTGTCGTTTCGGCGCGCACTTAGGGACGCAACGGGTGGTCGTCAGGTACTTGGCGTGCGGGATACTGGGAACCATGGATACTGTGCAAGATGATTCGCAAGTCGTGCCGGAGGGCGCCTCGCCGGACGCCACTGTACCGGACGCCACTGTACCGGACGCCACCGAGCCGAAGGCCGCCCCGCGGACGGTCATGGTGCCGAGCGGCACTGTTGTGCTCGCCGCCACGCCGATCGGCAATGTGGGCGACGCCTCCGACCGATTGAAGGCGCTGCTGGCGGACGCCGACATCGTCGCAGCCGAGGACACGCGGCGACTGTATGACCTCGCGAACCGACTCGGCGTGCACGTGAACGGCACGGTCATCGCCTATCACGACCACAACGAGCGAGCCAAGGCCGACGGGCTGCTCGACCGTGTGGAGACCGGCGCCACCGTGCTGGTGGTATCCGACGCGGGCATGCCGACCATCAACGATCCCGGACTGGCGATCGTGCGCCGGGCCATCGAGCGTGGGCTGCCGGTCACGTGCGCGCCCGGACCGAGCGCCGTGCTCGACGCGCTCGCGCTCTCCGGCCTGCCGACCGACCGGTTCTGTTATGAGGGGTTCCTGCCGCGCAAGCACTCCGAACGCGTGCAGCATCTGCGCATGCTGCAGTCCGAGCGCCGCACGATCGTGTTCTACGAGACGCCCCATCGCATCGCGGATTCGATGGATGACCTGCTCGATGCGTTCGGCCCGAACCGCGCGATGGCGTTGTGCCGCGAGCTGACGAAGGATTATGAGGAGATTCGTCGCGGCATGGTCGGCACGATACGCCAAGGCGTCGTTGACAATCCGCCGCGCGGCGAGATGGTGCTGGTGATTGGTGGCGCGTCGGATGAGGAGGCGGAGGCGGCCGCGCCGGCGACGTTGAGCATCGACGATCTGGCCGTGCTGGCCATCGACCGTGCCCTGGAGGATGGCGTGCGCATCAAAGACGCGATCGCGCAGGTGGTCGCCGAACATCCGCTGCCGGATGGCTCGTTGCCGAACCGCAAGCAGGTGTATACGGCCGTTCTGGCAATGAAATCCTGACTTATGCCGCCGGCAGACCGTCGAGCAGGATGGTCAGGGCGCGGTTGACGCCGGGGCCGCCCGCCTGCGCGACGTATTCCAGAAGTGCGGCGTCCGCGCTGGGATTGGCGACCAGCCAGCGCCGCAGTTCCGGCTCATGCTCGGCGATGAACCAGAGCACTTCCGGCGCGGTCGCGGGATCGCACGCCAGTAGCGGGGAGAGTCTGAGCGGCGGAGGGGGAGGAGCCGCCCGCGTTGACCGCCGTGACGCCGTCGCCTGTTCACGTCGTTGCAGAGCATGCATCCGTCTGCCGGGAATGCTCTTGCGTTTGGCTCGTCTGGCTTGACTGTGCCGAAGCCGTCGCCTGGCCGTCCCCGCGCGGGGACGCTCGCACAGCGTCTCCGCGGGATTCTGCAGTCGCTGCAATGTCTTCTCCTGTGATGGCATTCGCATGTGGCTCTCCTTTCGTCGTGCTGATGCGTCGTGCTGATGTGTCGTGGCGGTGAGCCGTGTCGATGGTTGAGTCGGACGGGAGGCCGATGCGGCCCCGCGACCGCTTGCAATCAGAAGAAATGCTTCATTGATGTGAACAGTTCCCTGGCCGGTTGGGTGTTCGGCCAGAAATGGTTGTCATCGAGCGTCTGCATGCACTGCGCAAGACTGACCTGATACTCCTCGAACAAGGCGCACAGCACGTCGCACGCGTCGTGCTCGTTCAGCTCTCCCGGCGTCAGCAGCGCGATGTCGCAGGCTGTGCGCATCGGCGTGGTGATGCGCAGGTTCCCGACCTGTATGACGTGCTCGGGAGCCGTCTTGCGGTTGAAGACGCGAATCTTCCGTCCGTGCGAATCCGCCCGGTAATGGGAGCTGGATATGACATCGACCGTGCGCGGGAACGTGCCGCCGAGCCATACCCACGCGGCGGTGAGCGCGCATGCGATCGTCCCGAACGGGATGAGTTTCAGCGCGATCATCGCGCGGCCGTACAGGGTGTCGGCGTGCTCGGCGCTGTATGCGTTGGTTTGGTCGAGCGAGTGCAGGGTGCCGAAATGCGTCAGCCGAGCCATGCTGAGCGGACCGGGAAGGTCCTTGTGGGTGAGCAGTGGCGTGGTGTCGATACGCGGCATGGTGCCGCGCGCGATGAGGTCGGAAACGATTGCGACGGCGTTGTCGCTGCGGCTGATTGTGCCGGCTGACTCCGTGCCGGGCCGCGTTGCGCCGGGCTGAGTCTTGCTTGGCGCCGCCGCAGTGGGTCGCGTTGCGCTGGGCGGCCCTGTGTCGGGCTGTGTCGCGTTGGGCTGCGGCTTGCCGACTTTTGCCGCTTCAGCGACATCCGTCTGGTCGGGCGCCGGCGCGACTCCATATCTGATATCCGAAGGCAGTATTCTGTTCATACGCCGACCATAACCATACGATGCGGCGGTCCGCCACCGACCCGGCGAAATCTGTGGATATGTGCATAACTCACGTTCCGCGACGCCGCATTGTGGATAATGCTGTGGATACGCCGCGGTGTCCCCGCTGAGCCGGATAATCGGGATTTATGAGTCATGTTTTGGTAAATGTCGCTTGGCCGTACGCGAACGGCCCCCGTCACATCGGGCATGTCGCCGGTTTCGGCGTGCCCTCGGACGTCTACGCCCGATATGAGCGTATGAAGGGCAACGACGTGCTGATGGTGTCCGGCACCGACGAGCACGGCACCCCGATTCTCGTCGAGGCGGAGAAGGAGGGACTGACCGCCCAGGAGCTCGCGAACCGCTACAACCGCGTGATCGCCAAGGACCTGTGCGACCTCGGCCTGAGCTACGACCTGTTCACCCGCACCACCACCGGCAACCATGAGCATGTGGTGCAGGAGCTGTTCAAGCAGTGCCTGCAGAACGGATACATCTATAAGGGCACGCAGAAGGTCGCGATCTCGCCGTCCACCGGACGCACGCTGCCGGACCGCTACATCGAGGGCGAATGCCCGATCTGCCACGCCGACGGCGCCCGCGGCGACCAGTGCGACGCCTGCGGCAACGAGCTCGACCCCGACGAGCTGATCAACCCCGTCTCCAAGATCAACGGCGAAACCCCGCGCTTCGAGGAGACCGAACACTTCTTCCTCGACCTGCCGGCGCTCGCCGAGGCGAACCTCGCGTGGCTCAAGACCCGCAAGGGCTGGCGCACCAACGTCATCAACTTCTCCATCGGCCTGTTCAAGGAAGTCAAGCCCCGCGCCATCACGCGCGACATCGACTGGGGCATCCCCGTACCGGTGGCGGGATGGATCGACAATCCGAACAAGAAGTTGTACGTGTGGTTCGACGCGGTGATCGGCTACCTGTCGGCCTCCATCGAATGGGCCCGCCGCCAAGGCGACCCGGAGAAGTGGCGCGAGTGGTGGAACGACCCGAGCTGCCCGGCCTACTACTTCATGGGCAAGGACAACATCACCTTCCACTCCCAGATCTGGCCCTCCGAGATGCTTGCCTACAACGGCAAGGGTTCCAAGGGCGGAGAGACCGGTGAACTCGGCCCGCTGAACCTGCCCGAGCAGGTGGTGGCCAGCGAGTTCATGACGATGGAGGGCAAGAAGTTCAGCTCGTCGCGCGGCATCGTCATCTACGTCAAGGACATCCTCGCTCGCTACCCCGTGGACGCTGTGCGCTACTACATCTCGATCGCCGGACCGGAGACCTCCGACGCCGACTTCACGTGGGCCGAGTTCGTACGCCACAACAACGAGGAGCTGGCCGCGAGCTGGGGCAATCTGGTCAATCGCGTCGCCAACCTGATCAACAAGAACTTCGGCGAGATCCCGGCGCTCGACGAGGACTCGATGACCAACGAGGACCGTGCGCTGCTCAAGGAGACCTCGGACGCGTTCGACGAGATCGGCGCGCTGATCGAGAAGCATCACCAGAAGAACGCGCTGGTCGCCGCGATGCGCGTGGTCGGCGACATCAACAAGTACATCTCCGCCGAGGAGCCGTGGAAGATCAAGGACGACGAGGCTCGTCTGGGCACGGTGCTGCATGTGGCAGCGCAGGCGGTGTACGACGCGAACCACCTTCTGGCGCCGTTCCTGCCGCACGCGTCGCAGAAGGTCTACGAGGCGCTGGGCGGCTCAGGCGTATTCTCGCCGCTGCCGCGCCTTGAAGAGGTCGAAGACCTCGACAAGCCGGGCTTCACGTACCCGATCATCACCGGCGACTACAAGCTCGGTGAGACCGTGCACCCGTGGGAGAGCGAGCGTCTGGTGGCCGGCACTCCGGTGCCGAAGCCGCATCCGATTTTCGCGAAAATTCCGCCTGAGGCTGTGGCCGAGGAGCTCACCCGCTTCGACACCGAGCTCGCCGCCCGCAAGAAGGCCGAGGCTGAGCGGTTTGCCGCGGCTCAAGCCGAACTCAAGCAGTGAAATCTAGGCGCTGACAAGGGCCGTTGACTGTTGAGGCTTTGTTGTAATCCCCCTGACATATGAATGTCAGGGGGATTTTTCGTCCAATACGTGAGCAATGGTAGAAAATAGGAAATATTTTTCGTATATTATGCTCAACTGACGGCCATACAAGGAAGTGACGCCGCGCTTTGGCGGCTATCGCATGTGTTGCGATGACCGGCATCATGCAAGTACCGGCTGCGTCAGCCGCCACCGGTACCGGTTTCACGGCCGGCGAGCAAGTCGACCTGACCGATGTGGCACCCTCTGGTGCCAAACAGTCGTTCGCGCCCGCCGCGGAATTCTTCAGCATGGCCGTTAGCGAGCAAGCCATGCGCATGAGGGTCATGGACGGGGTGCTCAAGGCGCTGCGCATGCGCATCAACGGTGCCATGGAAGCTGGCGCGGCCATACCCCTCGCTGAGAGACGTCGGCAATTCCCCTTCACGCCGATGACCACCGGGACACTGCTGCTGACCCGTGACGAGCTCATGGACGTGCAGCAGCGTATCAATGAATACCTGCGGCTGAGCGAGCACCGGCGCGGCAGCGATTATGAGTATCAGGTGTCGTATGCGTGGTCGCTGCTGCCATCGAACCCGGCTGCGGTAGTTGGGGAGGATGTGGATGCGGGTGGGTCCGCAGAGGATGATTGCGACGACCGGTGACCATCCCCAGTCGCTACGCGACAGCCCCCGCCAGCGGGGGCAAAACGGTACCGTCGCTACGCGACAGCCATTCGGGCCCTGCAATTGGGGACGGCCTTCGGCCGCAGCCCACTTGCTCGCCTGTCGGATCGCCTTCGTCTACAAACAGCTCTGCCGTTTGCTCAGCCCGCCGCAAAGTGACGGAGGGTTGTTACCGGTGAAGAACGGCCATGTTCCTTGCCTATTGGCCGGTTTTCCGTACATTGTGCCGGGATGTGACTACATGCTCACAAGTCGGGCACACATCTCACAGATAATTCCGAGGAACGTGCATCATTCCTCCAAGCATGATGCGGTTATATAGAACATGTCAGCGGTTGTTACAACGTTGGCGAGGTTGTTGAAACCCCATAATTGAACCCCTTCTTCTCTCTCTTCTCTCACCCGGCGGCTTCCCCGCCGGGTTCTTCTTTTCCGGTGTGTGGTTGCGCCTATCGGACCGGAGCGTGAGGGCCTTTCATCCAACCCCCTGACGCGACACGCCCGGATTGCGTAGCACAATCGTCTATCTGCGTTCACAGGGTCGCGGCATTCCGCCATTCTCCGGAATGCCGTGCTTCAATTGTGCGAAGCAATCCGGGCGTGTCGCATCAGGGGTTGGATGTCGGACTGCCGCGCACGGCGGATTATGAAGGGATTTCGATCGTGCGGGCGGCGCGACCACAACAGTTGCATGATGTTCCTTTCATTGTTCGGGTCGGCACCCGGCCTACCGTACGGTGAAGCCTTACTCTTCTCCATATTTCTTGAGCGATTCGCCCCACTGCTGCAGGGCCTCGTGCAAGGTGAGTTTGCCGTGGTATGACTGGCCGATGGAATCCACGGCGATCGAGTTCGCGTACGCCGTGTACGACAGATACGTGAAGTCGGTGCGCACGTCCTTGGACGCCTGGGCGATGACGGCGTGGGGCTTCTGCCCTCCGAAGAAATCATCGGTCTGGGCCGCGGGTCGCCGAGCGTCGATTTCAGCGGAGGAATGCCCTCCTGCGCAAGATTCCCCTTCACGCCGTCGCTGTGCGCGAACGTGTAGGCGGCCTTGGCCTCGCGGTCGTCTGTGCCGGTCGGCAGTGCGAGCGCACCGCCTCCGTTCTCCCCGTTCGGGGCCTCCCCGGCAGCATCATCGCGCTGGTGGTGCCGACGGCGTCTTGTCGCAGATCCTCAAAGGGGCGCAGGTCACGGCCATGGAATCGGACAGCGCGGTGAGCGTCATCGAAACGGGGTCGTCCGGGCAGCGCACACAGCAGATGCTCGACCATCTCGCCGACAAGGTGAACGGCGTCATCCTGTCCACCGACGCGCCCGGCATCAGTTTCATCCGCGACTATGCGAAGCGCGTGCCGCTGGTCGTGCTGAACCGTCCTCTCGAAGGCGTGGCCAGCGTTGTGCCCGATCCGCGCATCGGCACCGTGCGCACTGAGCCTGCTGAAACGCTACCATCACACCGCGGTCACGTACGTCGCCGGCCCGGCCGCGTCATGGGCCAATCAGTCGAGGTGGCCGCGGTGCATGACATCGGGAACCGCATGGGATTCAAGGTCAATCAGATAGGCCCGGTGCACCCCACAGTCGAGGGCGGCTATCAGGCCGCGCTCGCATTGGAGGGCGGGGACACCACCGCCATCATCACCTACAACGATCTGATCGCGGTGGGCATCGTGCTGCGGTTCACCGCCGACGGCGTGAACGTGCCCGGTGACGTGTCGGTGATCGGATTCGACAACACGCTGATCGCCCCGGTGGTCATGCCGCCGATCACCTCGATCCGCATTCCGCGCGCCCAGCTGGGGCAGGTGGCCGTACACCGTCTGCTGCTGATGATGATATCGCCGATGATCCTGCTGGGGGTGTTCCTGTGGATTCCGGGGATGCCGTTCGGCATATACGTGTTCGCCTGCTGGCGGTGTACCTGGGAGATGACGCCTGAGACTGCCGGATTCGGCGCGCACGCGCGGGGCGAGAAGCGTGACGGGCACGTCGGCATGGCGGGCTGGCTGCGGCGTGCACGGCTGGTGTTGCGCGAGTATGCGAGAACGCTGCGCGTCAAGGAGTTCCGCAAGCATCTGGCCATCTACCTTCTGGTGCAGGTGACGATGGACGTGTTCGGCCAGACGTTCGTGTTCTTCGTGGTGTACGACTGGAACCATACGGCGGCGTTCGCGTCGCTGATGCCGGGATGCGCCGCCGTCTCGCTGCCGCTGATGCCGGTGTTCGGCTGGGCGATGACCAAGATAGGCCCGAAACGACTGTACGCGATCAATTTCATCGGCTGGCTTGGTACGGCCTGGCTGTTCGCGGCGTGGATGCTGGTCGGCACGCTGCCGGAACCGTGGTGGACGGTGTTCCCGTACATCGCGGACATCGACCAGATCGTGACTCGCCGGTACCGTTCCGCCACGTTCTCCGGCATTCAGGCATCGTTCCGTCAGCTGGGCTCGGGAATAGCGACGATTGCCGCCGGCCTGGTGCTGGGCGCGGTCGGCTTCGACGCGACGCGCGCATGGCAGACGACGGTGGCGGGCATTGGATTGGGAGCCGTGCTGCTGGGCTGGTTTACCGTCTTGCCGTCGCGATGGTCATCTGCTGGATTGTGTCCGCCCATCTCGCCATCAACAAGCGTGCGGACGGCATCGTATTGACAGAGATCACCCGCCTGCGCAACGGCGGCGACAAGGCCGACGTCACGCCCGAAACCCGTCATGTGGTGGAACGACTGACCGGTCTGCCCTACGAGAACTGCTGGCGGTAGCCGGCGAGGCGAGACCCATGAACGGCCGCGCAGCAATGCCGTGCCGCTCGCTACACTGGTGAGACATGAGCAAGCATCATCATCGTGACCGCAGCTGGGCGCCCGCGCCGTCGCCGCTGCCCGACGACGCGCACGTCATCGACAACCATACGCATGTGGCATCCGTCATTCCGTTTGCGCGGGCCATGAGCCACGAAGCCGTCGAAAAAGGACAGCCGGAAGTACCGGTGTACGACGTGGAGCAGCTGCTCGCCCAAGCCGCGGCAGTCGGCGTCACCGGCATCATCGACTGCGGGTGCGAGCTGCCGAACCTCATGACCGCCATCCAGATGGCCGTCGACCATCCCGACTCCGTTCATGCCGCCATCGCAATCCACCCCAATGAAGCCGTGCTCCACGGTCACCGCGGCGTCCCCGGGCCGGACGGTCTGTCGCTGAAATACAAGCCCCACCATGACGTGAGCTTCGACGACGCGCTCGCCGAAGTGCATCGCCTGGCCCTCGCATACCCGCATCAGGTGGTCGCCATCGGCGAGACCGGCATGGACCTGTTTCGCACCGGGGAAGGCGCGAAGGAACTGCAGCGAGACGCCTTCCGCGAGCATATCGCGCTCGCCAAGGAGCTGAACCTGCCCATGCAGATCCACGACCGCGACTCGCACCGGGAGGTCATCGAGACGCTGCTCGCAGACGGCAGCCCAGAGCGAACCGTGTTCCACAGCTACTCCGGCGACGCCGAAATGGGCGAGATCGCGCGCGACAACGGCTGGTATCTGAGCTTCTCCGGCACGGTCAGCTACAAGGGCAACGACGGTATCCGCGAATCAGCCCGGCTGGTCGGACTGGACCACATCATGGTCGAGACGGACGCGCCGTATCTTACGCCGATGCCATACCGCGGGCGCACCAACGCGCCGTACATGATCCCGTACACGCTGACGGCGCTCGCCGACGTGTTCGACCTGCCCGTCGCCGAAGTCGCGCGTGCGACGCGGCGCACGACACGCACGGTATACGGGGTGTGACGAGGGGCGGCAAGGGCGGCCGGCGTCCTCCCCAAGTTGGAAAAAACCGAAAAGGGGCATATACTGACCGCTTGAATTTGAAATACCAAGGTTTCCGTTAGTAGCTGTACCTAGAATATGCGGATATCATGTGCGGATTATCCCCGTCGATGGAGGAAGCATCATGGCTCAAAAGCCCGATGAAACGTTGTTACGTGCCGACACGTTCACCAACGTCCCGAAAGTCTCCCGTCGCACACTGACGAAAGAGGAGCGCGAAGAGCTTGCAAAGCAGCAGGCGGCAGAAACCAAGGAAGCGGAAAAACTCGCCAAGACCGCAAGCAAGGGCGCGATCGGCCGCTGGTGGCGCAGATTGCAGTCCGGCCCCAACAAGATCTCGCTCGGCATGGCCATCGTCGCGCTCGGCGTGGTCTACGGCGACATCGGAACATCGCCCCTGTACACCGCGCAGACGTTCCTTTCCGGCCAGGGCGGCATCGCCAACACCGACCGTGAGGCCGTGCTCGGCATGCTGTCGCTGGTGTTCTGGTCGATAACGCTGATCACCACCGTCAAATACGTGTTCATCGCCATGCGTATCGACAACAAGGGCGAAGGCGGCATCTTCGCCCTGTATTCGCTGATTCGCAGGCATGGCGCATGGCTCGCCATCCCCGCCATGCTCGGCGGCGCGGCGTTCCTCGCCGATTCCGTGCTCACCCCGGCCGTGTCGATCAGCTCCGCGGTCGAAGGCCTGAAGACGCTGCCGCCGTTGGAGGCGCTGTTCAAGGAAAACGGCAACCTGACGCTGATGATCACCGTGGTCATCATCGTCGTGCTGTTCTCCGTGCAATCGCGCGGCACCGAAAGCATCGGCCGCGTGTTCGGCTCCGTGGTGCTGGTGTGGTTCACGTTCCTCGCCGTGGTCGGCGCGGTGAACCTCTCCGGCGATTGGTCCGTGCTCGCGGCGCTCAACCCCGTGTACGGCGTGAAATTCCTGTTCAGCCCGCACAATGCGGCCGGCATCGCCGTCATGGGCACCGTGTTCCTGTCGACCACCGGCGCCGAGGCGCTGTACTCCGACATGGGACACGTGGGACGCGGCAACATCTACTTCACGTGGCCGTTCATCAAGGTCGCCCTGATGTTCAACTACTTCGGTCAGGGCGCGTGGATCCTCAAGAACCAGAACAATCCCGAGTACCAGCACATGGAGGGACTGAACCCGTTCTTCCAGATGATGGATCCGAACGTGCGCTATGTGGCCGTCATCCTGTCGGTCACGGCCGGCATCATCGCCTCGCAGGCGCTGATCACCGGCGCGTTCACGATGGTGTCAGAGGCGACCGGCCTCAACTGGATGCCCCATCTTCAGGTGCGGTATCCGGCGCGCACCCGCGGCCAGCTGTACATTCCCGTCATCAACTGGGTACTGTGCGCGGCCACGCTCATCGTGCTGGGCATATTCCGGGATTCCGAGCATATTTCGGCGGCTTACGGCCTTGCGCTGACGATCACGATGATCACCACCACGATCCTGCTGGCGGTGTACATGTGGTACGACCGCAAGCGGGTGCTGGCGGTCGTGTTCACCATCGTGTTCCTCGCCATCCAGCTGATGTTCTTCATCGCGTCGATGGCGAAGTTCCTGCACGGCGGCTGGTTCACGATGCTGCTGACGTTGGCGATCCTGTTCATCATGTACACGTGGAACGAGGGCACGCGTCTGGAACGCGCGCAGCGCCGCCACATGATGCCGAAGGACTTCCTGCCGGCGCTTGACCGCCTGCACGGCGACTTCCGCATCCCGTATTTCGCCGACAACATCGTGTATCTGACCAGCGATTCGGATATGCGACGACTGGATACGGACATCTTCTTCTCGATCTTCGCGGATCATCCCAAGCGCGCCCGTGCGTGGTGGGCGGTGTCGGTGCAGACCACCGACGAACCGTTCACGCGCGAGTACTCCGTGCAGAATTTCGGCACGAGCTACCTGTTCCGAGTGCGTATCCGTCTGGGATTCAAGGTGTCGCAGTCTATTCCGGTGTACCTGCACCAGATCATGCACGACCTGTCGGATTCCGGTGACCTGCCGCAGCAGAAGTCCGTCTACCCGAAGGTGGACGCCGACCCGGAGATCGGCACCATCCGTTACGTGCTGATTCACAAGGACCTGATGCCGGAATCCAAGATCTCCACGCGAGGCGCGATGTCGTTGCAGGCCAAGTACGCGATTCGTCACGTCGCCGGCTCCCCGATCAAATGGTTCGGCCTGGCGCCGTTCAACCCGTTGGTCGAGGTTCAGCCGCTGTTCATCTCCACTCGCCGACCGCCGCGTCTGAAGCGCGTCGCGTTGCGTTCGCGCACGCCGCGCGTCAACGAGATCGTGACCGTCAGCAAACCGGAAGAACGGCCGGCTGCGAAACCGACCGCGAAGAACGGTGGCTCGGGCAGCACGAAGGCTGCGTCCGCGGCGAGGGACGGAAGCAAGACGAAGCCTGCGGGCTCGGCGCAGAAGGCCGCCGCTGCGAAGGACGGCGCTGCGAAGCCTGCAGCCGCAGATGCCAAGGGAGGCGCGAAGGTCGACGCGACGAAAAATGATGCCGTGAAGGTCGACGATTCGGCGAAACTCGCTAAGCAGTAGACGCACACGGGCCGCACTGCCGGCTCGCGTGCGCTCCTGATGGACTGATGGACTGCGGAGGCAAACCGCCCATGCGTTACGGCCTGGGTGCCGCGTATTTGCGCCAGCAGCCGCCTCAGTACGGGCGATGGTCGTCGGATGGCGCAGCCATGACAGGACCGTTGCCGGCTGTCCCGTTTGCGCAATAGTCGCTCTATGCGCCACCGTCGCGGTAGCCGTCCCGCTGGTACTGCCGTTCGGTGCATATCCGGTTATCGCAAGGACGACCTCTACTGTCTGTGACCGGCGAGATGGCATCACGGTCTGCGTTTGGCCGGTCAGCCGGCTGCCGACTTGTCCGGGAAACTTGGTCGAAATGGATATGTGACGCCTGCCAAGTTGTCCGAATCCCCGGCGGATCATACTGCATGGCTGTTCAGCGCTGAAGACAGTGAACAGTTGTCCGGCGATGAGATTGCCTCGTACCTGCTGTCCGGTCTGCTGACGTATGACACCACACAGAACAGATGCGAGATATTGGACACGCAGGCACGTGATTATCAGGTCGCTGAATTATGGATGACGAACGCTGCCGGCTTGCATGAAGACGGCGAGGATGGCCCAGCTGCCGATACTGTGTTTGGCCGCGCAGCTTGTTACGCTGCCATTGGCGTCCATGACGGTTGGATTGCCTGCGCTGGTCGGTTCCGGCGTGAGTCTGCCTCTTGCGACGTTGGCGGCGCTTGTGCCTGCGACGATGATTGCGTGGTCGCTGCCTGGCATGTCTGCGGCTGATGTGGCTGCCGTCAGGAATACGTGGCTGATGGATCGTGCGGCGTTGCTGGTGTTGATTGCGGGAATGATGGCACTGGGTGCGGTGATGATACCGGTATATGGCACGGCCGGGGTCGCGCAGGCGCTATCTGTGGGCGGACTTGGCTGCTTCGGGGTGATATGTGGCCGCCTGTGCGGACTGAGAGTTGGCGCGGCGGCACCTGCCTTATACCTGTTCGTCTGTTGTGCGATTGGCGAGCGGGCAGGTGGACGATTGTTCTTCTGGCAGTTTCCCCTGATGGCGACGCTTGCCCGTCAATCGGCCGTTTGTGTGGCCGTATTGGTCGTATCGGCATGTGTCTGCCGGGTGCCGGACCGCGTGCGCATCGCGGCC
>OCAA01001268.1_pt1 | contig 13812 bp, 8 predicted proteins | sample 1538241 | NCBI WGS metagenome assembly OCAA01 (sample SAMEA2580241, study PRJEB22360) | human gut metagenome | biome: human gut; feature: human-associated habitat; material: faeces | place: Denmark | collected 2008/2010
ATATTTCATAAAAATACCCCCAATACTGGGTGTCCAGTATTGGGGGTACATATCAGATGCCCTGCCTGCTCTTTTTATTTGTAAATATTACTTTAACTTTGACTCTCTGTGGATGATCTCTTCTCTTCCCGGTCCGTTTGATACGAGTGTAATCGGAACCTGAATCTCCTGCTCGATGGTGTCGATATAGTTGCGGCAAGCCTCTGGCAGATCCTCGTAATTGCGGATTCCGCGGATATCGCAGTTCCAGCCTGGCAGTACCTTGTATACCGGCTTTGCCTTCTCAAGCTTCTGAGTGGTTGGGAAATCCTTTGTTACAACGCCGTCGATCTCATAGCCTACGCACATCGGAATCTCCTTTAAGTAGCCTAACGGGTCAAGTACTGTAAGTGCAACGCTTGTTGCTCCCTGCACACGGCAGCCATATCTTGTTGCAACTGCATCAAACCATCCCACACGTCTCGGACGGCCTGTGGTAGCACCAAACTCACCCTTATCACCACCGCGCTTACGAAGCTCATCAGCCTCCTCACCGAAGATCTCGCTGACAAATGCACCTGCGCCTACTGCACTAGAATATGCCTTTGCAACTGTTGTGATCTCATTGATCTCATATGGCGGGATACCTGCGCCGATTGCACCGTATGCTGCTAATGGAGAGGAAGAAGTTACCATCGGGTAGATACCATGATCTGGATCCTTTAAGGTACCAAGCTGTCCCTCTAACAGAATCTTCTTTCCTTCCTTGATTGCCTGATGCAGGTAAAGTCCTGTATCTGCTACGTAAGGAGCGATCATCTCCTTGTATTCCATAAGTGTATTGAAAATCTCATCTGCATTTAATGGATCCTTGTGGTACAGATGAACAAGCATAACATTCTTTAAGGTGCAGATGCGCTCGCACTTTTCCTTTAACTCGTCCATATCTCCGAACAGCTCGCTTACCTGGAAGCCAATCTTTGCATACTTATCAGAGTAGAACGGAGCGATACCGGAACGTGTTGAACCAAAGGACTTTCCTGCCAGACGCTCTTCCTCGTAGGTATCCAGTGCTACATGATATGGCATCAGGATCTGTGCACGATCAGAAACCATAATGTTTGGCTTCGGAACGCCCTGCTCAGTTAAGCTGTTTAACTCCTTTATAAAATACGGAATGTTCAGTGCAACACCATTTCCAATGATATTTACAGTGTGCTGTGAGAACACGCCGGATGGAAGAAGGTGCATTGCAAATCTTCCATAATTGTTGATAATTGTATGTCCAGCGTTGCTTCCGCCCTGGAAACGGATTACAATGTCAGACTCCTGTGCTAACATATCCGTAATTTTACCTTTACCCTCGTCGCCCCAATTGGCGCCTACAATTGCTCTTGCCATATCAGTTACCTTACCTTTCTTATACGTTAATCTCTGCTGTCATACCAAGGTCTTCCTTGTTCTTAGCAAGGATTGGATTTATTACTTCTGCGAGGAAATCCTCTACCTGCTCCTTAGAACGTCCTGTGTAACGCTCTGGATTCATGCACTGCTGCAGCTGCTCTTTTGTCAGGTGGAATGTATCATCTGCTGCAATCAAATCAAGCAGGTTGTTGTCAAGACCGTTTACCTTGACATTACGTCCAGCCTCCATGGACAGCTGGCGGATCTTCTCATGCAGCTCCTGACGGTCTCCACCTTCCTTTACTGCATCCATCATGATATTCTCTGTTGCCATAAATGGAAGCTCTGCCATCAGATGCTTGTGAATTACCTTCTCATAAACAACCATTCCGTCTACGATATTCAGATAAAGATCAAGAATACCGTCAACTGCCAAAAAGCCCTCTGGAATACTGATTCTCTTGTTTGCAGAATCGTCAAGTGTACGCTCAAACCACTGAGTTGAAGCGACAAGCATCGGATTCATAGCATCTGAGATCACATAGTCTGCCAAAGAAGCAATACGCTCACTTCTCATTGGATTTCTCTTATATGCCATTGCAGAAGAACCGATCTGATGCTTCTCAAATGGTTCCTCAACCTCCTTTAAGTGCTGCAGAAGACGCACATCGTTTGTAAACTTATGTGCACTCATTGCAATACCAGCCAGCACATTTAATACACGGCTGTCTACCTTACGGGAGTAGGTCTGTCCAGAAACAGGATATACACCAGCAAAGCCCATCTTATCTGCGATCATCTGATCCAGTTTTCTGATTTTTGCATGATCACCGTCAAACAGCTCCATGAAGGATGCCTGTGTACCTGTTGTTCCCTTAGAGCCAAGAAGCTTTAAGGAATCGATTACATAGCAGATATCCTCATAATCCTGCACAAGCTCCATCATCCAAAGCGTTGCACGCTTTCCGACTGTGGTTGGCTGTGCCGGCTGGAAATGAGTGAATGCCAGTGTCGGCAGCGCCTTGTAGCGGTCTGCAAACTTTGCCAGCTCAGCAATGACATTGACTAACTTCTTCTTTACAAGCTGCAGTCCCTCACGCATGATGATCATATCAGTGTTGTCACCTACATAGCAACTGGTTGCACCCAGATGGATGATACCCTTTGCCTTTGGACATTGTACACCATATGCATAAACGTGAGACATAACATCGTGACGAACTTCCTTCTCTCTCGCCTTTGCAACATCATAATTGATATCATTCTGATGCTCTTTAAGCTCAGCGATCTGCTCGTCTGTAATATTTAATCCCAACTCCTTCTCGCTCTCTGCAAGTGCGATCCACAGCTTTCTCCATGTGGTAAACTTCTTATCCTGTGAAAAAATATATTGCATTTCCTTGCTGGCATAGCGCTCGGAAAGTGGGCTTGTATAACGATCTGTTGCCATAGTAAACCAACCTTTCTTCTATATCTTTTTACTTTTGATAGTCGCCGCGGATGTCCTCTGTCGGCGGATCCAGCGGATATTTGCCATTGAAACATCCAGTACAAATGCCAAGTCCCTTTGACATTTCATACAGACATTCCTCGTCTAAGTATGCGAGGGAATCAGCTCCGATAATCTTACAGATTTCATCTACACTTCTGTTGTGTGCAATCAGCTGATCCTCAGATGGAATATCAGTTCCAAAGTAACACGGATGCAAGAACGGCGGTGAGGAGATTCTTACATGAACTTCCTTTGCACCTGCCTCACGAAGCATACCTACAATACGGTCACTTGTGGTTCCACGCACGATTGAGTCATCAATCATGATGACACGCTTTCCCTTTACAGCCTCTGTAAGTACGTTCAGCTTAATGCGAACACTTGACTCGCGGCTGCTTTGCTTTGGCTTGATAAAGGTTCTGCCGACATAGCTGTTCTTTACAAATGCCATGCCATACGGAATGCCGCTCTCCATCGCATAACCCATAGCTGCGACATTACCAGACTCCGGAACACCGACAACAAGATCAGCATTAACTGGGTGATGCTTTGCAAGAGAACGTCCTGCAATCAGACGGCTCTCATATACACTTACGCCATCAATATAGGCATCTGGTCTGGCAAAATAAATATATTCAAAAATACATCTTGCATGCTGCTCCTTTGGGATACACATGCTTCGGTTTGATTCAATTCCTTTTTGTGTGATGGTGACGATCTCGCCCGGCTCTACGTCACGGACAAATTCAGCACCGATAGTGTCAAGTGCACAGCTTTCTGATGCCAGTATATAGGCATTGCCACGCTTTCCGATACACAGCGGTCTAAAGCCATATGGATCTCTTGCTCCAATGAGCTTTCTCGGACTCATGACAACAAGTGAATACGCTCCCTTGATTTTTTTCATCGCCTCTGCGACAGCTGCCTGTACGGTCGGCTGTTCAACTCTGGCTCTTGCAATCATGTACGCGATAATCTCAGAATCGATTGTCGTCTGAAAGATTGCACCTGTTCTTGCAAGCTCCTGGCGCAGCTGCGGCGTATTGATCAGGTTGCCATTATGTGCCAGGCCTAGTGTTCCTTTGATGTAGTTTAATACAAGCGGCTGTGCATTCTCTCTCGTAGAACTACCTGCCGTCGAGTATCTGGTGTGGCCTACACCGATGTTTCCTTTCATTGACTCTAAGTCTTCCGGGGTAAACACCTCGTTGCACAGACCCATTCCTTTATGACTCAGTACTAGTCCTTTGGGACCGCTAGTGTCGCTTACCGCGATACCGCAACTCTCCTGACCTCTGTGCTGCAGAGCAAAAAGACCATAATAAATAGTCGACGCTACGTCATTGCCATCCATGTCGTAAATGCCGAACACGCCGCACTCTTCATGAAGATGGTCATCTACTTCGTATTGCTGATGTATCATTTGTCTTTTCCTTCCTGTTGTTGTGACATTCTCACACAGACGAAGCCCTTTTACCATTTGCTTCGCCAGCCTAGGTTTCATGGTGCCTTTACGCTTCTTGCATTCTTTTCTGCCAAACGCACACGAACAAATCTGCCGCATGGACACCACCCCTAATTATATATGACCGCCTGTCGAAAATCAAGATGAAATTAGCCAAATTTCATGTTTTGCTTAGTACCCGAATGTGCCCTCTAGTGATTCATCCTTTTCAATCCAGTCTGCTACCTTTACGACTCGGTAATTATCTTTATCATCACGCACATATACAGTCTCAATTCCTGCATTTATGATCATTCGCTTACACATGGAGCAGCTGTTGGAATTTTTTACATATTCACCTGTATCTGCTTCTACTCCTGTCAAATATAAAGAGCTTCCGATCATCTGATCTCTTGATGCACTGATTATGGCATTTGCCTCAGCGTGAACGCTTCTGCACAATTCATAGCGCTCACCCCTTGGAATCTGAAGTTTCTGTCGGATACAAAACCCTAAATCAGTACAGTTTTTGCGTCCTCGCGGGGAACCGACATAGCCAGTAGATACCACCTCATCATTTTTTACGATAACAGCACCGTAGCGGCGTCTAAGGCAGGTTCCTCGTTGGGATACGATCTCTGCCAGATCCAGATAGTAATTGACTTTATCACGTCTCATGCAATATTACCTTCTTTCCCAGTTAACGTTAACTGTTAATGTCTTCGTTTCTTACGGTTATAATACACGAAAATAAGACCGCCTGTCAACTCTGACAGACGGCCTTGAATTTTAACTATTTATACAAGACGACGATATCCGATCGGCTGCTTGTTATAGAATACATTATCTACTACGATACCTCTCTCTGCACTTGCTGCATGAACCATCATGCCGCCGCCGATATAGATTCCTACATGGCCTGAGAAGCAGATAAGATCACCTGGCTGCAGCTGCTCGTATGATACAGCCTGTCCATAGTTGATCTGTTCGCCGGAGTAGTGCGGAAGGCTGATACCGAATGCTGCGTATACGTTCATGGTAAATCCAGAACAGTCAACACCGCCTCCTGGTGTCAGGTTTGTACCGCCCCATACATAATTACACTGTCCTACCCACTGCATTGCATAGTCTACGATAGACTGTCCATTACCGCTTGGAGCTGGTGCTGGTGCCGGTGCTGCCGGCTGAGTCTCCGGTGCCGCTGGCTGAGTCTCCGGGGCTGGTGCTGGAGCTGCTGGCTGTGTCTCTGGTGCTGGTGCTGGAGCTGCCGGCTGAGTCTCTGGTGCTGGTGCCGGTGCTGCCGGCTGAGTCTCTGGTGCCGCTGGCTGTGTCTCTGGTGCTGCCGGCTGGGTTGCCTGAGTCGGTGCCGGGTTTGCATATACTTCAAGGTTGGAGCTAAAATCACCATAATACATGGTTACAACATTGTAGCCCTCCTGCTTTAAGGTCATACCTACCTGTGGTGAATACCATCCGTCGTAAATATCCTTTACAGTTCCATCGCTGTAGCTTACTCTTACAAACAATTCTGCGGTGTAGACAACATCACCCACATACTTTGTACCACCCTGATAGCAAGCCTCAATGCCAGTTACAGATGCTGCAGTCGGAACTTCTACACTTATGGTTTCATCAGATGCTGAGCTGCTTGGTGCTGTTGTCTCAGCTGTATTACTTGTTGTATTTCCCTCAGAAGATGCATCTGTTGATGGCTGTGTCTGAGTTTCCTGTACAGACTCTGCTGCTGCGGAGGATTCTGCTGCTGCCTCGCTTGATGCTACTGATTCTGCAACCTGAGTAAAGTAGCCAGAATCTGATGCTAACTTATATGCTGCATCTGCAAGTGCAAGTGCGCTTTCCTGCTCCTGCTTTGAGGTTGCTGCCAGATCTTCTAATCCAGAATCTGCTGCAAATTCGCTGTAGTAACCAAGAAGCTCTGCTGCATAAACGATAGCTGCATATGCACGATAGTAGCCTTCGCCTGTTCCCTCTGCCATTGCCTGCTCGTATACGTTTCTGGAGTAGTTGATATCGATCATGAAGTTCTCCAGCTCCTGAGATACAAATTCATTGTCTACCTTCTGAGCCTGAGCGAACTGAGTCTTAATGGTGATGCCGGACTTTGAAACATATCCAACCTCATCATTTGCAATATGTATCTTTACGAAATCACCCTGATCCTCGATGATTGCGTACTCTTCATCCTTGTATACAGTTCCAACAACATTTGCGCTGTCAGATGCACTGTCGCGAACATTTAACTGATCTGCTGTAACAACTGCATAGCGGTTCTGGATATTGTCCTCAGCAGTCTTGGCTGCTGTGCCAACTAATACGTAGGCTGCGCTTACATAACCTTCTACATCGCCGCAAGTGATACGATACCAGCTGCCTTCGCTGTTGTTTACGGAACTTTTGATGTTAACCTGGCAGTTACTGAAAAGTCTTCCGACTGTTACACTGCCTGTGGATGGCTGTTCACGCACGTTTAAGTAACCTGCTGCGCTTACCAGTCCTACATTAGAAGCATCTGAAGTGACAGCAACAGTAGCGGCCATAACGGTTTTTGGCTCTTCGGTTTCTGTCTCACTCTCAGCCTCAGATGTTGCCTGAGCCTTAGGAACAAGATAATCTAAGATTGCCTCATCCGGAGTTTCCTCTCCTGCGTAGTAGTTATTCAATGTAACAGCCATGCCTGCGATTGCGCTCTCACCCTCAAGCTCACCTGCGGATGCCGGAACAAAAAATGTACCAGACAGCATAGACGCTGCTAAGATTGACGTAACAAATCTGTTTCCTTTGATCTTCATATATACCAAGCCTTTCTTTATAAAATCTCTTTACATTCTTATCTGCGAGCGAGTAAGCTTGCACTCCCTCGCTAGTTTCACAGTAACAATTCACGAGTGAACTATTACTAAATATTACAAAATTATTACACTTCGAGGGGCATTATAACAAAATTATTACGAGATGTCAAGTTAAATCGGGATAACGATTAAGAAAGAGAGCGCGTTTTTCGCCAAAAAAGCCACCTGCAATCGGGAAAATGACACTTTACTGTGCCTTTCCCGATATTAGGCGGCTCTTAATTATTTACTCTCTTCCTCTGAAGAAGCTTCACTTACCGCTTCCTCTGACTCATCAGACTCACTTGATTTTTCTTCTTTTGTTGATTCTTTCTCACCAGTTTCACTTTCTGATGTTTCCTCACCACTAGTTTCACTTTCTGATGTTTCTTCCTCGCTTGGTGCTACGTAAACCGGAGTTGTAAAGCGGATTGTGTCAATCACATCCTCATCTACCTTAAACTTGGAAGAATCGTCCTGAATCTCGGCATATTTCTCTGAGAACAATGCTGTCTTTCTGCTTTCGATCTCTGAATCGATGGCACTCTGACGTGCTTCCTCATCGTTATCATCAAGACAGCGGATGATGTAGATGCTGCCGTCATCGCTTCTATATACAGTGCATTCGTCTGTTGCCAGTGCCCATGCAGCTGCATTATATACAGCAGTTCCATCCTCACTAATGGAAATCTCAGAATTTGTTGCAGTAAAGTGACTGTCATTTTGATAATCACTGATAAAGTCTGCTGCATCATTTCCTTCCTCAAATTCCTTAAGGATCTTGTCTGCTGCATCGTTCATCGCATCCTGACGTTCCTGCTCTTCTTCTGAAAGTGTTTCTACCTCAGTTGAATCTTCAGTGGATGCCTCAGAGGAAAGTTTTGAAACATTCTCGCTTGATGCTTCCCCAGTTGATACTGCCTCAGTTGATGCTTTTTCACTGCTTGCTTCTTCTGTGGAAGTCGTGACATCCTTGGATACACTTTCTGATTCTGCTTCTGTATTCTCTATAGAAGATGCCTCTTCGCTGCTGTCTTCATCACTTGACACTTCTGTAGTTGCCTCATCGGCTGCTGTCGTCTCTGTCAGTTCACTTGGCGTCAGCTTTACATATGCGATCTTTTTGCGAAGGAACTCATCATCACCAACTGTTGTATCAACATCAGCAACAAGATCCATATAAACAAGATTGGCAATTGCATTCTCTGTATATGTCTTTTCAATCAGCTCATCTGTTGCGCCGACTGCATCCAGATAATCTTCTGATTCTGTCTGAAGCTTTTCAATTGCCTCATCTACCTTTGCTTTTTGATCATCACTTAACTCAATGCCATTTTTCTTTGCATACTCATTTAATACAAGTGTCTGGCGAAGCTGTGACAGAGACATCTGCTTGATGTAATCACCGACTGTCATGCCTGAACCATCGCCCATATCGTTGCCGCAGATGTTTGATCCAAAATAGGATTCATAGGTATACTCCATGGAACGTATCATATAAGTAATCTCATCCAGCATGATATTTGTATCGCCAAATGAAACAGCAACTGTATTCTCTGGTGCCTTTTTCTCTAACTGTTCGCATCCGCCTAATGTACTAACGGCAGTAGCTGCTGCGAGGGCTGCTGCTGCATACTTCATAATTCGGTTCATAAATTTACCTCACTCTATTTCTATATTCTCTATCAACGCTCCGAAGTGCATCTTCTTTATCGGGCGCCTCGTGAACTTTGCTTTTCATTTTAGCATGATTTTATGAAACAATCAACGTTTTTATATCGCTTAACAGTTTTTTCAATGTTTTCAATGTCAGCGTTTTTTCTTTGACTGCGCCATCTCCTGCCCTCAATAAGAAATAAGGATTGTCTTTGTCAAGCAGACGAAGTGCACCTCGGTAAGACTGTATAAGATCCGGCACACGCATCGTGTCAAATTTTGCTCTTGGATGCATGAACAGGCGAATCTCTGTTGACGAGGACTTGATTTCTTTAATATAGAGAGAATGCGCATCCGCACGAAGGATTGACACCTCAAGCAAGTTGGTGACTGGCTTTGGAACACTTCCAAAACGGTCGATAAGCTCGTCGATCATATCCATTGACTCTTCCTCTGTCTCGACTGCTGCAATACGCTTGTAGATTTCCATCCTGTCTTCTTCGTTTCGTATATAGCTGTCTGGAATGTAAGCGCTGATTGGAATGTCCACCGTTGTTTCAAAGGTTTCCTCCATCTCAAGCTCACCCTTTTCTTTTTTGACAGCCATATTTAACATCTTGCAGTACAAATCATAGCCAACTGCTTCCATATGCCCGTGCTGCTCACTGCCAAGCAGATTTCCAGCGCCTCGAATTTCCAGATCACGCATGGCTATCTTAATACCAGAGCCAAGATCTGTATACTCACGAATTGCCTGAAGACGCTTTTCAGCCTCTTCTTTTAAAATCTTGTTTCGCTGATACATGATAAAAGCATAGGCAGTGCGGTTTGAACGGCCTACACGTCCTCTTAGCTGATACAGCTGTGCAAGTCCGTAGCGGTCGGAATCGTGGATGATAATAGTATTTACGTTTGGAATGTTTAAGCCTGTCTCTATAATAGTTGTGGAAACAAGCACGTCTATATCACCGTTAACAAAGTCCATCATAATCTGCTCTAGCTGACGCTCTGACATTTGACCATGCGCAAAGGCAACATTTGCATCTGGCACAAGCTTTGCTATCTGTGCCGTAATCTGATCAATATCCTTGACACGATTATATACATAGTAAACCTGTCCGTCTCTGGCAAGCTCTCTGTTTATTGCTTCGCGAACCATCTCCCAATTCATTTCCATTACATATGTCTGAATCGGTCTTCTCTCATACGGTGCTTCCTCCAACACACTCATATCGCGCACGCCTATCATACTCATATGAAGTGTTCTCGGAATCGGTGTTGCCGTTAGTGTCAGCACGTCAACGTCTTTTTTAAGCTGCTTGATCTTTTCCTTGTGTGTGACACCAAAGCGCTGTTCCTCATCAATAATCAAAAGGCCTAGATCTTTAAATACAACATCCTTTGACAGCACACGATGCGTTCCTATTACAATATCGGCAAGACCCTTTTTTAAGCGCTCAAGTGATGCCTTGATCTGCGCTGACGTGCGAAAGCGTGATAAAAGTTCAATTCGAATTGGATAGTCCTTCATTCGCTCAACAAATGTATTGTAATGCTGTTGAGCAAGAATAGTTGTCGGCACAAGAAATACGACCTGCTTACTGTCCTGCACAGCCTTAAAGGCAGCTCTGATGGCAATCTCTGTTTTTCCGTAGCCTACATCACCGCACACTAAGCGGTCCATGATTTTCGTGCTTTCCATATCAGCTTTTGTCGCATCAATTGCTGCAAGCTGGTCTGCCGTCTCATCAAATGGTACAAGTTCTTCAAATTCTTTCTGCCATACAGTGTCTGTTCCATACTGATAACCGTGACCACTCTGGCGCACTGCATAAAGCTCCACAAGCTCCTTTGCAATGTTGTTGACTGCTTTTTGAACACGGCTTTTTGTTTTTGTCCACTCCTGGCCGTTCAATTTGTTAAGCTTTGGCTGCTTAGACTCGGAATCGGCATATTTTTGGATCATATGAAGCTGTGTGACAGGAAAATACAGCTTTCCGCCATCACCATATTCTATCTTAATATAATCTTTTGTTACCTTATCCACAATCTGTCGCTCTGTTCCGCGATAAATTCCCAGTCCATAATTTTCATGCACCACATAATCACCAGGCTTTAGCTGCGCAAAATCACTTATTCGTTGACCCTGATAGTGGCTCTTTTTTTCTTTTTTCTTTTTCTTAACACCAAAGATATCGCTCTCTGTGATAACAGCAAATTTTAGCATCGGATATAAAAAGCCACGGTGAAGGTTTCCGTAAGTAACCATGATCTCACCTGGATTTATCTTTTTATCCTCGTCCTCGCTGTAATATGCCAAAAGATCATACTCTATAAGCTGATTGACAATGCGGTTTGCGCGAGTTCTTGACGGACACAAAAGAACAATTCGGTACTTTTCTTTCTTCCAGTGTGTCAGATCCTTAATTAAAAGTTCAAAACCTTCACGGTATGTGTTCATGTTCTGAACATTTACTGCGTAGCTGTTTACCACCGTAAAGTCAGCCAGGCGGCTGTCAAGTGAAGACAGTGCTGCAACCTGACCGCGCTCAAAAGCAGCAAGCACATGTTTTGCCGGTGTTAAAAGCGCTGTCTGACCTGGCAAAAGAAAGCCCTGCTCCAGACGATTTTTCATGCTTTCCTCAAACTCAGCCTGCACACCATCACCGCGCTCTTTAAGACGCATCGGCTCATCAAGGAAAACTAACGTGTTCTTCTCATCAAAATATTCAGAAAGTTGAACAGTGCGCGGATAAAAATAGCTTATATAGCTGTCTGGTGCCTCTAATACAACATCTTCGCCAAGTGCCTCTAATATGCGGTTTGTCTCCTCACGAAGACGCTTCGCCTTGTCTGGCTCCTTTGCTTTTTTAAAGACAGCTAACTGACTCTCAAGCTCATTTTGAATCATTCCCACAGCACGCCGTCTTGCCGTATCATCTGCGATCACCTCTGCCGCTGGAAAAACAGATACGCACTCGATCTGATCCATTGAGCGCTGGCTCTGCGGTTCAAAGCAGCGAATCGTATCTATTTCATCTCCCCAAAGCTCGATTCTAACCGGAACCTCCATTGTCAATGGATATACATCAGCAATACCTCCGTGAACAGTAAACTGTCCTGGCTCCTCCACACGTCCTACACGCTCATATCCCATCACAGTCAGGTCATGCTTTAGCTTTTCAAGATCAAGCTCATCACCTTCTTTTAGCTTTATCACATGACTCATCAGCTGTTCAAATGGCACTGCCGCGCTCATGAGCGCATCCATTGTCGTGATGATAACCTTCGCCTCGTTTTGATAAAGTGCTGCAAATGCCTTCATGCGCTCTGCAATGATGGCATTTCCCTGCAGATCTGCGTTAAAAAAGATCAGGTCACGCGGTGGAATCACATAGACCTGACTGCAAAATAATTTATAATCTTCCTCAATTTCCCTTGCCCGCTGTTCACTGTACGTCACAACAAGCTGCACTTTTTTCTCTCCAAGAAAGGTGCTCATAAAATGCACCTTCTCGGAGTCAATACAGCCTGTCATGCCCACTGGATCTGTTCCCTTCAAAAAATCTCTTGAAAAGTCTTCATATTCCAGCAGGTCCGTCAGCGGATTTGCAAAAATACCCACAATTGACCCTCCTTATCATTATTTTGTTTTCTTCTGGTTATAATGATTCATGGTTGCCTCTAGTCCGTTGTTCATTAAGGAGCATACTGCATCTGCTGCTTCTTTGTAGCCGTCTTCCATTGCTTTTTTTTCTTCGCCCTGGAAATGGCTAAGTACAAAGTCTGCTAAATCCATCTTTGGCGGCTTTGCTCCGATTCCGACACGCACTCTTGGAAAATCCTGTGAATTGCAATTCAGAATGATATTTTTCATACCATTATGACCGCCTGCACTTCCTTTACCACGCACGCGAAGCTGTCCTGGCTCTAGGTTAATATCATCATATACTACAATTAAATCAGAGATATCTGTTTTGTAGTAATTCATGACCTCCTGAATACACTCTCCGCTTAAATTCATGAAGGTCTGAGGCTTTACTAGAACAACCTTTTGTCCCTCAATCGCGCCTGTTCCAATTAAGCCCTTAAATTTTTTTGTTGTTACATCAATATTGTATTTGTCAGCAAGGTAATCAATAACCTCAAAGCCAACGTTATGTCTTGTTCCTCTATACTGTGCGGTTGGGTTGCCCAGACCTGCTATGATATACATGTTTTTTCCTCCTTCTGCCACTGGGGACAGGGACGGTGGCATTAAAAAAGCAATTGCCGCGGCGTCCCTGTCCCCGATGGCGCTCATGTTAGTTCAATTTATTATACGGTCACTCATTCCAAGCGAATCGGCAAGTGCCTGCAGATCAAAATCTTCTGGCACTGTTATTCCATTTACAGGAAGCGGTCTGCGTCTGTCAAAGACATCATATACGTCAAACAGATCACTTGTGAGTACCTTCTCTGGATAAACCATCTGCTTAAACATCATCTGACCATCCATGTTGCGGCGACCCTGACGCATGTAATTTGAGCCATACTGCAGCCAGTACTGAGTACTGTCTACGTTGCAGAAATATCTAAAGCCTACATCCCAGAGCTTTTTGAATTTTTCATTTTCAAATGTGTACTGTGATGGTCTCCAGTCTCCTACATCTGCTCCTAACGGATATAAAATAATATCTGTATCTCCGATTATAGATTCTACTTCGCGCTCCCACATATCTGTGTCCCATACAAGATGTTCATAGCTTGTACTTGTCATATTCAGATGACCCCAGCTGTGGCTGGCAAGCTCCCAGCCCAGATCGCGAATTGCCTGTGCAACTTCTCGTGCTGTTTGCTTGTCCTGCTCAATATTTTCATTTGGTGACGTATGATCTTCGCGCTTTTCTTTATCGTTTGCAGGTGTAGAAACGTAATAGTCACAATTTTCATTGTACCAGAAATCACTTGTGCGATAGCCTAAAATACCATCATATCCCGTAAATGCC
>OCAA01001271.1_pt1 | contig 13761 bp, 9 predicted proteins | sample 1538241 | NCBI WGS metagenome assembly OCAA01 (sample SAMEA2580241, study PRJEB22360) | human gut metagenome | biome: human gut; feature: human-associated habitat; material: faeces | place: Denmark | collected 2008/2010
TTTCGGTTGTTTTTTGAAAAGCACAGAATTGGGGAAAATTGCAAAATGGGCATTACGTGCGCCAAGATATTGTTGTTTCTCCGCTTCTTTTAAACCGATATGAGAAAGCAAACCGCTTAAAAGTGCGGTATGAATTTGCTGATATTCTGCTTTTTCGGAATTAATCGGCAAGCCCATTTCACGCACGGTTAAACGAATTTGATGATAAATATCCTGCCATTCTCGAATACGTAAATAATTTAAGAAATCCTTTTGGCATTGACGACGGAATTGGTTTTTGCTCAATTCTTTTTGTTGTTCTTGTAGATAACGCCAAAGATTGAGGAAAGCCAAGAAATCTGATTTTTTATCAGCAAAACGACGATGTTTTTCATCGGAAGCTTGCTGTTTTTCTTGTGGGCGCTCGCGAGGATCTTGAATGGATAACGCGGCGACAATAATCATCACTTCATGCAACGCACCTTGTGAGGCGGCGCTCAGCAACATTTTCGCTAAACGAGGATCTACTGGGAGTTGAGATAATTGACGGCCTACTGCCGTTAATTGACGTTTCTCACCTGATTTTGTGCGAACCAGTTCAAACACACCCAATTCTTCCAACAGTTTTATCCCATCTTGAATATGGCGCTTATCCGGCGCATCAACAAATGGGAAAGCTTCAATATCATCCAAGCCCAATGCTGTCATTTGCAAAATAACAGAGGCTAAATTAGTGCGTAGAATTTCAGGATCGGTAAACTCTGGACGGGAATTAAAATCCTCTTCCGAATATAAACGAATACAAATCCCTTCACTTACACGACCACAACGGCCTTTACGCTGATTAGCGGATGCCTGTGAAATGGGTTCAATCGGTAAACGTTGTACTTTGGTGCGATAGCTATAACGGGAAATTCGCGCAGTACCTGGATCAATCACATATTTAATGCCTGGCACAGTCAATGAGGTTTCTGCGACGTTGGTCGCCAACACGATGCGATTTAATCCGTTCGGATGGAAAATTTTATTCTGTTCTTGCGCAGACAAGCGTGCAAAGAGCGGTAGAATTTCCGTGTGTTTTAGATTTTGTTTTTGTAAAGCTTCGGCGGTATCGCGAATTTCACGCTCACCGTTCATAAAGATCAAGATATCGCCCCGACCTTCCGCCTGCAGTTCATCCACCGCATTGAGAATGCCTTGCAGCTGATCTTGATCGTCTTCTTCCACTACGGGACGATAACGCACTTCAACAGGATAGGTTCTGCCTGAGACTTCAATAATTGGGGCATTGTTGAAATGTTTAGAAAAACGTTCCACATCAATGGTTGCAGAAGTGATGATGAGTTTTAAATCACGACGACGTGACAAAAGCTGTTTCAGATAACCAAGAATAAAATCGTTGTTTAGGCTGCGTTCGTGGGCTTCATCGATAATCAAACAAGAATATTGATTGAGGAAACGATCGTTTTGAATTTCCGCTAACAGGATCCCGTCAGTCATCAACTTGATTTGTGTATCATCACTGATTTGATCGTTAAAACGAACCTTATAACCGACTAAACCGCCTAGCTCCGTTTCCAGCTCTTCTGCAATACGCGCTGCCACTGAACGAGCGGCAATACGGCGTGGTTGAGTATGACCAATCATACCCAGATTGCCGAAACCTAATTCCAAACACATTTTCGGCAATTGGGTGGTTTTACCTGAACCCGTTTCCCCTGCCACCACAATGACCTGATGTTCAGAAAGCAGTTTTTGAATTTCTGCTTTGCGTTGACTAACGGGCAAACTCTCTGGAAAAACAATCGGATTTTGCACCGCACTTTTACGATTTTCTACACATAATTGAGCCTGTTCAATCTGCAGCTGGATTTCAGCGGCAACAGCTTGTTGAGCCTCTTGGCTTTTAATTTTTCCAATACCATGAATACGGGCGGATAAACGACGTTGATCCACCAGCATGACATCCTTGAGTTTCGAAAAGAGAGATTGTTGTATCGGATTTAATTCACGTTTGACTGATTTGTTCTTCATACTGATTTACTTTTAAAACCACCGTAAGCCAAGCAAAGCCAACCAATTAAAAATAACGTGCCTCCAATCGGTGTCACCCAAACGAGGAATTTACCTGCACCAAGCGCAAGTGCATAAAGGCTGCCACTAAAAAGAAGAATGCCGTACGCCCAAGTCCCTGCAGCAAGATTAACTATTTTGTTTGCAACCAATGATTCACGGCATAATTGCAAAATGCCAATCGCTAAAATCGCAATGGTGTGGAACATTTGATATTTCACACCCGTTTCAATCCACGCTAATTCTTTAGGTTCTAAAACCTTGCTTAATCCATGTGCCGCAAAAGCACCAATCGCCACACATAAAAAGCCGCTTAATCCCGCGATAAATAACCATTTGTTTTTCATTTAAAATTTTCCTATTAATACCGCTAAAATCCCTGCAGCGATGAGAGGTCCCACCGGAATACCGCCTAAGAAAGACACACCAATAATCGTACCAATTAATAATCCTGTCACCAAAACAGGTTGTTCACTCATTAATGGCACGCCTTTCCCCGCAAGCCATGCGACGAATACTCCTGTTAAAATAGAGACACCCATTTTCCAGTTTAAAAATGAACTGAGATCGGGCAGTTGGATTTTTCCGGATACTAACGGTGCTAGGACACCAATCGTTAAAATGATAATCCCGATTTTGACACCGTATTGTTCAAGTATAGGAATGTATTTGGATAATAAGGTTTGCTGCATGATTAACAGCACGGCGGCTGAGATGGTAATCGCGCTATTTTGGCTAATTAAACCTAAAACAATTAAGAAAACCAATAGCAACGCGACCATATTGAATTGTAATGTCATAATACCTCTAAAGTGCGGTCAAAAAACTGACCATTTTTATGCGTGTAAAGTTTTTGTAAATTATACCAATTTCTTGCTTTTCTGTGTTTTTTATTTACCTAAAAAAGGCTAGAATACAAAAGAACTTTCTTCTCATACTCCCTGTTTTTACTAAGGTTTTTTTGCCCTATGTCGAATGCCGTCAGCCCTGAATTAATTAAAACTGTTGTTCTACTTGCTACCAGTGTAACCATTGTGCCGCTTTTTAAGCGTATTGGCTTAGGTAGCGTATTGGGTTATTTAGTGGCCGGCTGTTTAATTGGTCCTTCGGTGTTCGGCGTAGTAAAAGATGCAGAATCGGTTCTCCACATGGCGGAACTGGGCGTGGTGATGTTCTTATTCATTATCGGTTTGGAAATGCATCCCGAACGTTTATGGGCGATGAGAAAAGCAATCTTCGGGCGAGGTTTTCTACAAGTAGGGCTATGTGGTACATTGCTGACCTTTGCCGGTATCTATATTTTAAACCTTCCAAAAGAAGTCGCGTTTATTGCTGGTATGGGTTTTACGCTCTCCTCTACTGCTATCGTAATGCAGGTATTAGAAGAACGCGGGATTACGAACACACCAAAAGGCCAACGGGTGATTTCAACCTTAATTTTTGAAGATTTATCCATTGTGCCATTATTGGCTTCTATTGCCTTTTTAACGCCTGAAACCAAACACATTGAACATCAAACCAACTGGACATCTATTGCTATTGCACTCGGAGCTGTTGTCAGTTTAGTGGTTGCGGGTAAATGGTTAATGAACCCCATTTTCCGTTTGATTTCCAAAGCTCATATTCGCGAAATGATGACAGCTGCAGCCTTACTTGTGGTGTTAGGCGCTGCATTAGCGATGGAAGCGAGCGGCCTTTCAATGGCGATGGGTGCATTCGTTGCGGGTGTAATGCTTTCAGAATCCGCATTCCGCCACCAATTAGAAGCCGATATTGAACCATTCCGTGGTTTATTGCTTGGTCTCTTCTTTATGGGCGTAGGGATGTCACTTGATTTAACTTTAGTGTTTGACAATGCACTTTGGTTATTAGGTATTGTGTGCCTTTACATCGTCGGCAAAGCCTTAGCTGTTTACACCGTTGCACGTATTACGAAACTTGACCGAAAAGAATCAGTTGGCCGAATGACCATCATGGCACACGGTGGTGAATTTGCATTCGTACTCTTCTCTGCTGCAACTACGGCAGGTGTAATGACAAAAGATCAAAATGCAACTTTTACTGCAGCTGTCATTATTTCGATGCTATTCTCCCCATTGATTGGTTTATTGATGCGTAAAATCAACCAACGTAAATCAACAAATCAAGAGGAAAAAGTCGATACTAGCGATCTTGATCCAATTGTGGATTTAGAAGATAGCGTACTCGTGATTGGTTTTGGTCGTTTCAGTCAAATCGTCTGTCAATCGCTTCTTGTTCGTGGCATTAACGTATCGGTGATTGACCGTAACATCGAAAACATCCGTGCGGCAGCCAAATTTGGTTTTAAAGTTTATTACGGTGATGGTATTCGCCTTGATGTATTACGTGCTGCCGGTATCGAAAAAGCCAAATGTGTGGTCATCGGGATTAACGATACACAACGCATTGAAAGCATTGTTCAGAATTTGAAAGATGCTTATCCGAAACTCCCTATTTTGGCACGAACTTATGACCGTAAAACAACAGTAAGCCTAATCAAACGAGACGTAGACTTTATTGTACGTGAAACCTTTGAGTCTGCACTTACGCTCAGCCATGCAACATTAATGCAATTAGGCGTCAATAAAATTGAAGCTGATGAGGTCATTGCAGAAGTTCGTTACTTAGACCAAGAGCGCTTAAATGAAGAGGTTTTACATGGTTTTTCAACGGACATCATCCGAAAATATTGGATGCCTAAGCCCTTCATCAAACCTCACATTAATGCCGAAGCATTAAATGAAGAAACGGCTGAAATCTTAGAAAAAGAAGATGACACCAATGACGAAGAAGCGGTTGAAACCCTTCTTCATGATGATTCTGAAGCCGAAAAACAAAAAGAAGTCGAATAATAAAAAAGCCCGATAAATCATTATCGGGCTTTTTTATTAGGCTTTCATTGTCACAATCCAGCAATTGTGGATTTGCTTATTCCGCTCAAAATCAAGTGGTAAGGTTTTCGCTGAAATTTCGACCGCACTTAATCCTAATTCATCTAACGCCTCAAAATCCATTTTAAAACCTCGTTTATTGTTCGAGAACACGATGGTACCGTTAGGACGTAAAATACGTTTAAGATTACGCATTAATTTAATGTGATCACGTTGTACATCCCAACTGTCTTCCATACGTTTAGAATTCGAGAATGTTGGCGGATCCACGAAAATTAAATCAAACTGGCGATCACATTTCTCTAACCACTGCAAACAATCTGCCTGGATGAGCTTGTGCTGCTTGCCTTCAATATCATTTAAAATCAGGTTTTGCTCTGCCCAGTTTAAATAGGTGTTAGACATATCCACGGTCGTCGTCGATTTTGCCCCACCTAATGCTGCATGCACCGTAGCCGAACCGGTATAAGCAAAAAGATTAAGGAAGTCTTTGCCTTTTGCCATTTCACCAAGCATTTTACGGGTTAAGCGATGATCTAAGAATAATCCTGTATCCAAGTAATCCGTTAGATTCACCCAAAGCTGAGCACCGTATTCATTTACATAGAAATATTCGCCTTTATTGGCCAATTTTTCATATTGATTGGTGCCTTTTTGTTTTTGACGCACTTTCAAAATCAGTTTATTGGTTTCAATTCCAGTGACTTGTAAGGTTGCTGTCACTGCATCCAATAAACGTTGACGGGCTTTGTTTTCATCAATATTTTTCGGTGCAACATACTCTTGCACCACGATATGATCGCCATAGCGATCTACTGCCACGTTATATTCCGGTAAATCAGCATCATATAAACGATACGCATCAAGGCCTTGCTGCTTCGCCCATTTTTCAATTTTCTTGATATTTTTCTGCAAGCGATTCGCAAAATCCACCGCTACCGTTGAAGTGCGGTCAAATTCAAGCGGATTTTCAGCCGCACTTTCTTTGCGTTCTGAAATTTGATAATTCTTTTGTACACAATCTAACGGACCATTTTTCGCTTTAAATTGACGATGAGAACGCATACGCAAACAATCAAGCAACGTAGATTCACTACTGAAAATCGACGCATTCCAACCACCAAATTCATTTTTGAGACGTTGTCCAAAGACTGAATATAGTGCAATCAAAGCAGGAGTTGTACCTAAACGCTCACCATAAGGTGGGTTACAAATCACCGTTCCTACTTCATCTGGACTTGGATTTTTTAATGCGGCGACATCGCCTTGTTTCCACTGAATTAAATGTGCCACACCTGCATTTTGTGCGTTCTTTTGCGCTTTTTTCAGTACGCGATGATCGAGATCAAAACCATAAAAATGTGGTTTAGGATTTTGATTAAAATAAGTTTCAGCTTGCTGTACTGCTTCTGCTTTCACCTTATCCCAAGCATCTTGATTATGCCCTTTCCAGCAATCAAAGCCCCAATGTAAACGATATAATTGCGGCGCAATTTGTGCTTCCATCTGTGCTGCTTCGATTAACAAAGTACCCGAACCGCACATTGGATCCACTAACGGTGTCCCTTTTTTCCAACCTGAACGAAGCACTATCGCGGCAGCTAAGGTTTCACGTAAAGGCGCTTGACCTGTATCTTCACGATAGCCACGTAAATGCAATGCTTCGCCACTTAAATCGAGTGAAACGACGAGTTCTTCTTTATTCAAATAAACATGAATTCGTACATCTGGGTAGTCTTTATCCACATTTGGGCGCGCTTTCCCTTGGCGTTCAAAATAATCCACAATGGCATCTTTCACACGCATCGCACCAAATTTGGTATGGCGAATCTCTTGGTTTGTCCCGTTAAAATCAACAAAAAATGTAGTTTTCTCATCAAAATAACTTAACCAATCCTGCCCTGTCACAATTGAATACAAGTCTAAATCACTATATACCTTGCCATTTACAATAGGTAACAAAATACGCGAAGCCAAACGTGACCATAATAAGCTACGATAAAGTGCTTCATCATCAGCCTGAAAATGTACACCGCCTTGTGCAATTTTACATTCCGTTGCACCAAGCTCAGCCAGTTCGACTTTTAAGAGTTCTTCAAAACCACGGGCAGTTGTGGCAAATAATTGTTTCATGCGTTTTCTCGATAGGGAAAAATTGGGCGGATTATAGCACGAAAGTGCGGTTAAATTTGGGGATATTTCAAGAATATTCCCCCTCTTTTGTAAAGAGGGGGCTAGGGGGAGATTTTGATTATTTACTTAAACATTGAGCATAGCTATCAGCAGTCGCTTGAAGGAAATTTGCATAGGAATTTGGGCCAAGCTGTACGTTATCGCCAATAGGATCTAAACGACCAACATTAACTTTTGTACTTTGTGCAAGCGTATCAATCACTTTTGGTGTGAATTGAGGCTCAGCAAAAAGACAATTTACACGATGTTCTTCAATTTCTTCTTTAATGTGAGCAATGGTTTTTGCACCTGGTGCCACTAATGGATTAATGGTGAAATAACCGGTTTGATTTAAACCATAAGCATCATTGAAATAACTATAAGCATCATGGAACACAAAGAAACCTTTATCTTTAAGTGGCGCTAATTGTGCTTTGATCTTGTCGCTTTGCTCAGTCAAAGTGCGGTTAAAATCAGCTAAGTTTTTCGCGATGAGCTCTTTTTTATCCGGGTGTTGTTCTGTTAATTTATCCGCGACTTTCTGTGCCACAATTTGGCTAATCGCTGGTGAATACCATAAATGCCAGTTCACACTTAACCCATTTTCATCTACATCGTGGTGGTGATGATCATGGTCATGACCGTGTTCGTGCTTATGATCGTGTCCATGTTTATGATCATGGCCGTGCTCATGTTCATCGCCTTCATGATAATGTTCATGATGGACTTTGCTTAAAAGTGGTTTAATTTCTGGAATATCAGAAATATTGATGACTTTTTTGCTGTCAATTTGGCTAATTGGTTTTGCTAAGAAAGCGTCAATATCTTCACCAACCCAAAGCACTAAATCCGCCGATTTCACTTTTTGCACATCTGAAAGTTTTAAGCTGTAATCATGTGGAGAAGCACCAGCTGGTACTAAAACCTGTGTATCTGTCACACCGTTTGCAATAGACGATGTAATAAAACCGAGGGGTTTCACGGACGCCAATACATCTGCATTTGCCATCATTGGAAGGGTTAAAAGTGCGGTAGAAATTGCACTCATTTTTAATACTTGTTTCATGTTTGTTTCCTTACTTTTATTGGGAATTATTCTCAAAGCCAATATAGACTACGCCTTTTTGATAAAATTGCAACATTCCAAATAAAAAAATGAAGTGATATTTCTTCATCTTATTAAATACTTTCATTCATAAAGAAAAAGCAACGTTTTCACGTTGCTTCATTTCTTTATTTTAATAACTTATCGATTACCCTAGAAACGGCAAAAAATCCAAAGGTTGCGGTTATCATGGTTGCTGCACCAAAGCCATTTGCACAATTCATGGTAGCGGATACTTCACAGCCCTCGCCCATTTTAGGGAAAATCAGAGGCTGACTAGAAAACACCGCATCAACTGCGAATTTACGTTGTGGATTTTGGGTAAAATTAAAATCCTTACGTAAAACTGACCGCACTTTTGCCAATAATGGATCTTGGATCGTTTTGCTTAAATCAGCAATTTGGATTTTGGATGGATCTGTCTGACCACCTGCGCCACCAATAGTAATAATCTTGATTTTATTACGTTTGCAATAGGCAATCATCGCCGCTTTGGTTTTCACATTATCAATGGCATCAATGACATAATCATAGCCGCGATTTAAATATTCTGCTTGATTATCTGGTGAAATGAAATCATCGATAATATTCACCACACATTCTGGATTAATCAGCTTAACGCGCTCTGCCATCACTTCCGTTTTAAGCTTGCCAATATTGCCGCTTAATGCAGGAAGTTGACGATTAATATTGGTGACACAAATATCATCCATATCAATCATGGTGATCTGCCCTACGCCACTCCGAGCCAATGCTTCCACCACCCACGAACCTACGCCGCCAATACCAATGACGCACACATGAGCCTGACGCAAACGCGCCAAGCCTTCTGGTGTGTAAAGGCGGCCAATGCCGCCAAAACGTTGTTCGTAGTTATCGACTCGAGCCATTATTGTAGCACCCAAACACGTCCATAGTGTTTTGATAAACCTGCGATATGGCCTGCCTGATCACCAATACCACGATATAAGTCAAAGTGGTGACCATTTACCGCACCGCCCACATCAAGTGCCACCATTAAGTGTAATTTGTGTGTACCCATCCAGTTACCATCATTATCAATATCCGGCACTTCAACTAATAATACGGTTCCAGAAGGAATGACATTACGGTCAGAAGCAACAGCAGCCATTGGCACTAAAGGCACACCTGCAGAACCTTTTACTTCACCCGTTGGATCATTTTTAAAGAAAACATAAGATGGATTACGTTCTAACAATTCTCGTACTCGAGATGGGTTTGCTTTCCCCCATTCACGAATCGCTTGAATAGACATTTTTTCTTTTGGAATTTCACCATCTTCAACTAACAAACGACCAACCGCTTGATATTTATAGCCATTTTGACCTGCATAGGCTAAATAATTTAAATTGCCGTCACCATAATCAACATAGCCACTCCCCTGCACGCCTAATAAGAAGTTATCCATCATTGAATCACTGTAAGCGAGCTCTAAGCCTTGTCCAGCCAATGCTCCATTATAAATTTCTGCACGGCTATAACGTTTATAACTTGGCATCGCATAAATTGGGTGTTGATATTGACCTTGTGCAGTACGGCGTGCATGAATCACCGGCGAATAATAACCTGTCATCAACACGTTTTGATAACCATCAAAACCTTTCATAATCTGTGGGTTAATGCCGTATTGTGCTAATTCATTCACATTGGCCCCTGCAAGTACCCAGTTAGTAATTTTGCCATAATTCGCTGCAAAGCGATTTGTTAATGAATTTGAATAATCACGAACATTCGTCAACTGTGTTAAAAAATCACCTTGGTTAACGACCGCACTTTTGTTCTCCACGGATGCCACTGGACTTAAAATAGCTTGTTGATAACTACGTCCGCTATACTTTGCTCCAAATTTTTGTGGATCGTCGCCTGTCGCAGTACGCGGCAAGCTAGAATTATTTTTTGAAGAGACTTTACTTGGTGCTGAACCACATGACGCAAGCACCGAAACTGCCGCCATCACAGAGAGAATTTTTACAGCGAGATTTTGACGAAATTTCATTCTTATTTTCCTAAATTAAACTAACTAATACAAAGTTGCATACGCTATCAAAAATTCCCTTTTAGGACTAGCACTATTTCATAAAATGATTAATTAATATTCACATTGTTTATTTTCTTAACAAACAGAAAGTCAAATTCAGTTTAAATCTTGCAATAATTTTTGAAACGAGTATATTACGCGCCATCAGACGCGGGGTGGAGCAGCTTGGTAGCTCGTCGGGCTCATAACCCGAAGGCCGTCGGTTCAAATCCGGCCCCCGCAACCAAATTACAAAGCACCGAAATTTCGGTGCTTTTTTGTTTTAAATAAAGGTAAATTTAATCGAAATAAAGGCACAATATCGTGAAACATTATGCCTTTATCTATCAATCTTATTAGATTTGATACTTTGTCTTATCGCCAATATCAAAATGCAGTGGCATTCGCCATTTTTGAACTGCAAGAATCAATAATAATCCGCCGACAATCAACGATAAAATTCGAGCAATCCAACCCCCTTCAAATACCCAGGCAAACCAAAGTGCGGCGACAAATGCAGGTTGTAAATTTAACAGCGGTACTCTAAAACAGAAGTATTCTTTAAAACATAAACCGCCCAGTGTTACCAATGCACCACCTAACGCTAATTCATGCCAACCTAAAAGCGCACATAAGAGTGCAAGCCAGGTGGCAAATTGGAATGTTAAGCGGAAATGCTTTAAATAAATATGAAGCGATGATGCACAACAAGTTGCTGCAATCAACACGGCAATTTGAGCCAGTTGAGGATACCAAGTTAAAGCCAAGATGCTAAATGCCGCAATGACAAAGCCTGTGCGATAAATAATGACAGTGAGTTTATCCCAAACATCCATTGGAGATTGAATATGTGGATCAGCCATGCTATTTCCTTATTTTTGATGATAAAAAGTGCGGTCAAAAACACCTTCATTTTTGACCGCACTTTACATTGAGATTATTTTAATCGATCTAAAATCTTTTGATGAATGCCACCAAAGCTACCGTTTGACATCACAAGAATGTGATCCGTTGGTTTCGCTTCAGCCACAATCATATCCACCAATTTATCAACGTTTCCTGTGTAGTACGCCGGTTGAACACATTGTCCCGCAATTTCAGCTACGTCCCACGGAATATTATCTGGTTGTAGCATAAATACGGCATCGGCAAGCCCTAGTGCTGGCGCAATTTCATCTTTATGCACGCCCATTTTCATGGTGTTTGAACGAGGCTCTAAGACCGCAAGAATACGTACGCCACCACCTACTTTATCACGCAACGCAGTAAGTGTCGCCAGAATTGCTTCTGGATGGTGAGCGAAGTCATCATAAACTGTAATACCGTTTACTTCCCCTTTCACTTCTAAACGACGTTTTGCATTGATAAAGCTGCCCAATGCATGACATGCATCTTCAATTTTGACACCCGCATGGTAAGCCGCCGCAATCGCCATTAAAGCATTGTGCATATTGTGCTGTCCGACAATATTCCATTTCACTTCAGCAACTTTTTTACCGTGATGGAATACAGTAAATTCTGAGCAATCATTAGTAATACGTTCCGCAAACCATTCTTTATCTTTACCGATAAATTGCTGTTCTGACCAACACCCCATATTGAGGGTTTCTTTCACGCTTTGCTCATCTGCAAAAGAAAGAACGCGTCCTGTAGAAGGAATGGTTCTGATCATGTGATGGAATTGACGCTGGATCGCGTGAAGATCATCAAAGATGTCAGCATGATCGAAGCTAATGTTATTAATGATCAAGGTTTTCGGATTGTAATGTACAAATTTCGAACGTTTATCAAAGAACGCCGTATCGTACTCATCCGCTTCAATCACGAAGAACTCACTTTCCCCTAAACGAGCTGACGTACCAAAATTTCCCGCAATCCCACCGATTAGGAAACCTGGTTTTAACCCATTTTGTTCTAAAATCCAGGTCAACATACCCGTTGTTGTGGTTTTACCATGTGTACCTGAAACCGCTAACACCCAACGATTACGCAATAAATGGTCGTGTAACCATTGAGGGCCTGATGTGTAAGGCAAGGCATTATCCAAAACATATTCCACGCAAGGATTACCACGTTTCATAGCATTTCCGACAATCACCATATCTGGTGCAGGCTGAAGTTGAGCTACATCATAATTAGGAATAATTTCAATGCCCTGCTCTTGTAAAAAAGTACTCATCGGTGGGTAAACATTGATATCAGAGCCCGTTACTTTATAACCCATTTGTTTGGCGATCATCGCGACACCACCCATAAAGGTACCGCAGATGCCTAAAATATGAATATGTTTCATTGTTCTTCTCTAGTTACTAAAAATGCTGACTATGATAAATCAACTCAAAGATTGAGTAAATAAGGGCTGTTTACATAAACAGCCCTCTTTCTTATTTGATTCGCTCAAAGCCAGCTTGAAGATCGGCAATTAATTCATCCGTGTCTTCAAATCCAATATGCACACGAATTAATGAACCTGTTAATTGACGTTCAATACCTGGGCGAATTTTTGCAATTTCTTCTGGTTGATTGCATAAAATGAGCGATTCAAACCCACCCCAAGAATACGCCATCGTGAAAAGCTCAAAATGATCCATAAAGGCGACAAGCTCTTCATCATTTAAACGTTTATGTAATTCAAAAGAAAATAAACCGCTTGCACCTATAAAATCACGTTTAAAGTTTTCATGGCCTGGACAGCTTGGCAACGCTGGATGATACACTACTTTAACTTGTGGTTGTTCACTTAACCATTTAGCGACTTTCAAACTGCTTTCATGATGTTGTTTTAATCGCACACCTAAGGTACGAATACCACGTGCTGTCGTATAAGCAGAATCCGCATCAACCATTTGTCCCATTAAGTAAGAATGCTCACGCAATTTATCCCAAGTACGCGCATTAGCCACGGCTGTACCGATCATAATATCAGAATGCCCTACTAAATATTTCGTTCCTGCTTGAATAGAAATATCAATACCGTGTTCTAACGCTTTGAATAGTACGCCTCCTGCCCATGTATTATCGATCATAATGACGATTTCAGGACTCACTGCTCGAACCGCTTTAACAATCGCTGGGATATCAGGCACCTCCATCGTTAAAGAACTTGGAGATTCTAAAAATAAGACTTTCGTATTTGGCTGCACGAGTTTGGCAACATCTGTGCCTATCATTGGATCATAATAGGTCGTATCAATATGCATTTTTTTCAAAATTACATTACAAAAATCTTGTGTCGGCTCATAGGCTGCCCCTGTCATTAAGATATGATCGCCTGTTTCTACAAATGATAAAATGGCATTTGTTACCGCTGCGGCCCCACAAGGATAAAGATAACAGCCTGCCCCCCCTTCCATTTCACACATTAAATCTTGAAGTGCAAAATGCGTTAACGTGCCACGGCGTCCGTAGAAAAGCTCACCCTTATAACGATTTTTTGTACAATGTTTTTTATCCGAAATGGTATCAAACACTAAAGAAGATGC
>OCAA01001283.1_pt1 | contig 13654 bp, 7 predicted proteins | sample 1538241 | NCBI WGS metagenome assembly OCAA01 (sample SAMEA2580241, study PRJEB22360) | human gut metagenome | biome: human gut; feature: human-associated habitat; material: faeces | place: Denmark | collected 2008/2010
ATTTTTCGGAGGCGCAGCGCTTTTCGCCTCTGCGGCGGCGCTCCTATATCTGCGCGCCATGGGTGAATGGACCGAAGACCTCGGCAAATCGCTTCCGGAAGCGATTGACTCCATCGCGCGAATTTGCCGCGCCGGCGTGCCGGCTCAGACCGCCTTCGGACTCGCCGCACAGAACCTGCGCGGCGCGCTCTCGGAAGAACTTCGCACCATCGACCGGTGGCTGCGTCTGGGCGTCCCCTTGAAGCAGGTGCTTCAGGAATCAGCGCACCGCGTGCCGCTGCCCGAATACCGCTTTTTCGCCGTCATCGTGATCATCAGTCAGGAGTCGGGCGGCCGTCTGGCCGACACGCTCGAGCGCTTGGCGGCCACGCTTCGCGAGCGCGCGGAGCTTGCACTCAAGGTGCAGGCCAAAACATCCGAGGCTCGCGCTTCGATCAAGATCGTCGCCTGTCTCGTGCCCGGCGTGCTCATTTATCAGTACATCCAGGCGCCGCAGGACTTTCAGTTCCTCGTTACCGATCCGACCGGCCTCAAAGTGCTCGGCTACGCTGCCGCGAGCGTTGCTGCCGGGCTTTTTGTGACCTGGCTGATGGTTCGCCGCATTCAGTGAGGCTCGAGTCATGACTACATGGATTATCTTTTTTGCGCTCGCGCTCCTCTCTATTGTCGTCTTTGTGTTTGCGCTGCGCTCCCAACAAGATGCTGAGGCACTTGAAGATCGATTGGCGGGCACCATTGATGAAGAAGCGGCTGCGCCTCCGCATCAGGCGGGGGGGGGCATACCGCCCGAGCCGCTGCCGGAATGGATTCAGCCGGCCGCTCGCTTTGGGCTGAAGCTCGCCGGGAATGACAAGAGCCGTGAGACAACGGCGCTCCTCCTCGCCCAAGCCGGTTTCGCGCGCCCGGGTTCGCTCGGCGTCTTTTTGCTCCTCAAAACGCTGCTCGGACTCGGCATTGCGGCCGCGCTCTTTTTCGGCACTCAGGAGCGAAGCATCGGCACCATCGCGCTCATGGGGGCAGGTTACTTTGCGGGCGGTATTCTGCCGGAATGGGTTTTGAAGTCGATGGCCGCACGGCGCTATACGGCGCTTGAGCGCAGCATGCCCGACGCCCTTGACCTCATGGTGATCTGCGCCGAGGCCGGCCTTCCCTTTACGCGCATTGTGAAGGTGGTGTCGAGAGAACTGGAACTTTCCGCACCGATTCTCGCTCATGAACTCGCACTCACCAATGCCGAACTTGAAATCATGCCCGAGCGTTCAGCGGCGCTGCGCAATCTCGCCGAGCGTACGCGCGTGCCGTCTATTGAAGGCATGGTTTCAACGCTTATTCAAGCCGAACAGTTCGGTACGCCTCTGGCGCAGGCGCTCCACAACATTGCCGCCGAATCTCGGTCGACCTTGATTTTGACGCTCGAAGAACGCGCCGGAAAGCTCCCCGCCCGTCTCTCTTTGCCGCTGATGACATTGATTCTGCCGCCCGTCGTAGCGATCGTGGCCGCACCCGCGCTGATGCGCGTCATCCGCAGTCTCCTCACCTGATTTTTTGTGTCGATCATGACTACTTCTGCTCACAGTTTCCGCCGACGCCCGCAAGCGGCAATGAAGACCGCTGCGCTTTTTGTCCTTTCGGCAGCTGCGCTGATGCTTTCGGGGTGTGCGTCCCTTGCCGGAGCAGGGTCGGACAGTCCGATGCCTGAGCGCACCATCAAGGAGCGCACGCCTTCAGAAGTCGTAACGGCTCCCAAGAAGGATCGTGAGTCGGCATTGCGCCTTGCCCGCATGCTGGTGGCTCAGGGACGCTACGAAGGGGCGCTCGGCGTTTATGCTGAACTCGACCGCCGAGGCGGCATGGATGCTAAGACCCTTTTGGAATATGCAGGGATCGCGTCGCTCATTGAACCGCCGCGAGCTACCTTGACTTTGTTTACCAGAACCAAAGCCCTTGCAGAAGCTGAAAAAGTGAAATTTACTCCGGCTGAAGAAGCGGGGCTCCTCACTGGTTTAGGCCGTGCTTATATGGCTTTTTCCCGCACGCGCGATGGGCGGAGGGGACCCGTATGCCGGAATGAGCGATGCGCGAAGCGCACTCGCGCGGGCCGTTGAGCTCGACGACAAGAACGTTTCTGCGCTCAATGCTTACGGCATTGTTCTCGATGCTGCGGGTGAGCACGAGGAAGCCGTCAAGTACTTTGACAAGGCGCTTGCCCAGTCACCGACGAACGTGCAGGTGCTTAACAATTTGGCGCTCGCCAAACTCGGCATGAACGATGCCAAGGGGGCCTTGAAGGTGCTCGGCGACGCTGAGAACTTCAGCTCGTCGGACGCTTCCGGCATACTGACCCCCAAAATGAATCTCGCCTTTGTCCAGTTTATGACGGGGTCGGCAGATCGTTCGCGCGAAACGCTCCAGAGCTTCATGACGAATGAACAGGCCGAGGATGCCCTCAAAAAGTTTGCCGCCATGAAAAGCCGCATTGATGCCGGCGAATCTACGCTCGCCGATGAGTGCCTGCGGGCGGCCGAGAAGATGATCGAAATTCGCCCGAAATCTTCGGATGATTCGGACTACGGCTATGAAGTTCCGCTTGTCGTTGAGCCCGTGAAGACGATCGAAACAAAGGACGCTGCCGGTCTTTCTTCCCATGCCCAGACGTTCCCGAAGGGCAGCCCCGAAGCCGCAGCTGCGCTTGAGGCGCTGAAAAAGGGCAGCGCTGGTCAAAACGGGAGTCAGCCCTAAATGACAGTCGGGATCTTCCGTTCGCGAATCTTTACCGCCGGCCGTGCTTTCCTGCGCGACGGTCGCGGCGTCTCCGCGGTTGAGACGGCTTTTGCTTTTCCGGTGATTCTGGCGGCGTTCTTCATCATTGTGGAATTTGCCAATATGGCGCTCACGATTCAGGTTGGTGAAAGCGCAGTCTCGAGCGCGCTTCTGCGCTTTCGCGATGCCGGTGAGCTGGGGGCGTCCGCCGAAAATGACATTCGTCAGGGTATTGCGGCCTATTCATTTGGCTACCTCAAGCCCTCGAATGTCTCCCGCGTAACCGTTGAGGCCTATGAGTCGCTGGACGCGCTCGGCAACCCGGGCGGAACGAACGGCGCGGGCGAGGACGATGAGGAAGGCACCGCAGAAGCGGACAGCAGCTATCCCGCCTGGAAGGTGGTCGTCGTGATCACCAAGGACTTCATTACGCCGCTTCCGCGCCTCATTCTGACGAACCGCAAAGATTTCACTTATCGCTACGAACGCGTCATCGCCTACTACCCCCGCATTGAAGAAAGTGAAGGGGCGTGAAATGATTAAGAGTTCCTTTTTCAAGAAGATTGCGGCGGCCGCTGCCGGGCTGCATCGAGAATCCGGGTCGATTGCCGTGGAAACAGCGCTCGGCATCACATTTTTGGTGAGCACTGCCGTGATTCTTTCGGATATGCACCAGATCGGCATTGAGCGGGAACGCCTTGAGGCAGGCGCTGGCAGCATTGCTGTAAATGCTGCGCAGCAGCCTAAGCTCACGCAGTACGGGCTCAATGCGCTCGTTGACGCATCGCTCGAGACCGAAACCCGTGACACCGAAGTCATCATCATGAATGTGCTGCAGTCCGGCGCCGTGCAGTGGATGATTCGCCGCGGCGACGGGGCGATGCTCTGCGAACTCAATGTCGAGGGGAAGTACTTCACGGGCGAACTGCCGGTGGATCCGCCGGAAAATTCCGGCGAAGGCAATGACGAGAGCGATGTGGACGGCAGCACGATGTCGATGATTGTGGTGGATGTCTGCCGCCGTACGGCAGGCTTTGAATTGGGCAAGCACCTGCGTCTTCCCCGAGTGATTCAGGTGGAGAACATCTACCGCTCCAACAACCGCGAAATCAAGCTCGACGAAGCGCTTGAAGAAGAAAATCTGATGCCGTCGGACGATGATGGCGAAGGGAGCAACGCATGATTTCTCTTCTTTGCAAACGTGCCCAGTCGCTTTTGGCCCGTGTTCTCCGTGAAGAATCCGGTTCGGCTGCGGTCAATGTGGTCTTTTTCCTGATCGGCGGCATTGCGCTCACGGCCTTTGTGGTGGACGCTACGCGCGTGAGTGCCGACGGGGCGCGCCTCAAGCAGGCGACCGATGCGGCAGCTCAGGCCGTGGCGATGGAAGCGGCGAAGGACTCCGAGACGGATGTGCTCGGGATGGCTCAGCGCTATGTTGCCGTCAATCTGGGGCTCGATAAAGAGCAGCTCTCGCGTGACTTGAGCGTTGCGGTGGAGCCGGTGACCTGGAACGACTATGAAGGCTATCGAGTCTCGGCAAGCTTTCGGGCGCTGCCCTCACTTTTAGGCGGTCCGGGGAAGACCGTTGAGGTGGCAAGTGCTGCGGTGGCGATTTACAACCCGCTTGAAATTGCTTTTGTTGCGCCTTCCACGATCAACGAGACGCAGCGGGACATGCAGGCGATCCGCGACATCGGCGAGGCCTTTTATGACGAAGTCATTGACGGACGGGCTGACCGCTGGATGGCCTTAGTGCCTTATTCGGACGGCGTCAATGTTTGGGACGATGCCAAGGGCGTTTCTCGTATCCGCAGCTGGGCGATGCCGGATCGTATTGAGCCGCAGTGGTTCCGCTATATCAAGCAGGGGGCGGGCGTCTCCAATATGGCCTCTCCCGATATGCCCGATGTCCGCAAGAAGATTCTTCATGTTCGTCGGGGAATGCTTGGCGGAGAGCTCTTCGATTGGACTGAACCTCCGGCAGGATCTTTTGAAATCAGCGCTGAAACCTGTTACTGCGGCAACTGCATTATGTCGAACTATCCCGGAGGGTGGCCTTACATCACGTGGCGGGGACCGGTGATTCCTTCTGCGGGCAGCGGATTAACCGGCCCGACTGATCAGCGCTGGATTGCGGCTGACGGGACTGTGCCGCTCACAGCACTCCTGCCGCTCACGGATGAGCGTGAAAAATTTACGGCACGTCTGCAAAAAATGATTGGCGATCATGAAGAAATCAATCACGCCATCAACATGAATATTGCAATGGGCTGGGGGGCAATGGCGCTTTCGCCGGGGTTCCGCGGTATTGACGGCTGGGGAGATCTCGACCACCCGCGTGACTTCAGCGAAGACGGCAAGTCCACCGTCAAGGCGATCGTCATGCTGGCCAATTTGAATGGTCCGCTGATTGACATCGACATGGATGCCAACAACTTTTATCTCGATCTTGAGAGCTTGGGCGGCTATGCAGATACCGGAGACCGCGATTTTGTCCGGCAGCGAATTGAAGATTTGTGCGGCAGCTTCAAGTCGCATCAGGACTTCTATTTCTACATGCTCATCATTCCGCCCTCAACAAATGAATCCGGGCTACGCCGCTACAACGAGCTTAAGCCCACGCTCCTCGCCTGCGGACGCAATTCGGGCGATGTGTCTGAAGTTGAGACGCCGAGCTTCGCAGAAGGCAAAGAGACGGTGATCGATGGATTGAAGCGTATTGCATCGGATCTTGAAAGTAAGAGCAGCTTTGCGCGGCTCATTGAATAAGTTTGAAACCCAACCCAAAAGGGAAGAAGCACAAAATGACTACAGCGAATCTCTCCTACGGAAGCCTTGAGCTTGCGCTTGAGCCGCGAATGATGTTTGACGCGGCGGCTGCGGCAACGGCGGCAGAAGTGGCGGCGGATGCTCAGGCGGATGCCAATCCGCCAGTTTCAGCGGATCCTTCCGCTGGCGACATCACCGTGGATCAAAACGGCAATCCGGGTGCTCAGGTCGATCTCTTCGGCAATGTCCAGGTTGAGCCGCTTGCTGACGGTAAGACTTACGACTCGCTGACGCTTCAGGTTTCTGAAAGCGGCAAAGGACTGGCCCTTATTGTTGATGGAAAGGAAGTACTCCTCACGCAGGGCAACAAGGTTCAGATCGGTGATCCAGACGCTGACCGCTATGCAACGGTGACGGTCGGTGCGGACGGCACGGCAACGGTGGTCATCAAAATCGGGTCTACTCAGAATGCTGACCAGCTCCAAACGCTTATTGACGGTCTTGCACTGAAGGTTGCAGACGGCACTGCCCAAACTTCAGCGGATGTGACCGTCAAGATCGATGCGCTTTCTTATATGAATGATGGAGGCACGGCTGATCTGGATATAGATCGAACCGTGAAAATCGAGAGCAGCTATAACTTTGCGCCGGAAGTGAATGTTGGCGGAACAGAACTGTCCGGTCTTACAAATGCACCCGGCATCGAGAATGCCACAAAGATCTTTCTGTCAGACAACGGGAATTTTGCCTTTGTAGGCGACAAAGACGGCGATATTGCTGTCTTTAAAGTGACTGATGGGAAGCTTTCTTATCTGCAGACTTTTGATCATTCAAGTGTTGATGGGCTTGGAAGCATTACGGATATTGCATCTAGCGCTGATGGCCGTGTCCTTTATGCTGTGAGCGGGAATAATGTATTTCGTTTCCAAGTGGCAGATAATGGTGATTTAACCACTGAAGGTCAAAAGGAAATATCAGGAACTGGCACATCAATTGCTGTAAGTTCTGATGGTACTACCTGTTATATCGGCTATTTTGCTGATTATGGTTGGGGGAGTTCATACGGCGGTACAAAAATATCTTATGAGAACGGTCAATGGAACGATTCGGATATTGGCGAAAATGCTTCAATGGATTTTGTCAGCTGCGGAGACTATGTCATTAAATTCCGCAATCATGAGTTTGCCTATGGCCCAGAACTTAAAGTATATGGTGCTGACGGTGAAGAGTTATTCTCTCAAGATCTTGATGGAATAGAAGAGGGTGATGGTGTTCTTAATATTACGGCATCAGATAACGGGCTAATAGCTGTTCAATTTGGCGGTAAGATTCAAATTTATCAGGCTAATTTTGCTGAAAAAACTTTTTCTAAAATAGCGGAAACTGATAGTTCTAACGTTGTGGATATTGCGCTCTCTCCAGCTGGAGATCGTCTTTATGTCCTTTCAAGCAATGACTCTGGGACGCTTTCAGAATTTCGCGTGACGCAAGAAGGTCTTACCCCGATTAAAACAACACCTGCAGTAGGTGGTGATGCAGCCGGACTCGTTGTGTTTGACTCAGGAAAGGTTGGGATTGCCGCGGGCGGACAGGTGCTTTCTTATGAAGAGGCGGAAGTTCATAACGCTACCTTAGGGGAGTCGGTTAATGTCGGCGGGTCGCTTTCCATTACCGATGCCGATCGCGATGCTGCCAATTCCGGCAGCGGCAACTACGGTAACGTTTCTGTCACCTTCGAAACGAATGATGAAGCCAAACCTTCAACAGCGTTTGAATGGACGGGAGCAGACGGTTATACGCTCGAAAATGGCGTCATCAAGAACGGAGACCGTACGATTGCTGCGGTTGAGAAAGCTGATGGGAAAATCGTTCTGACATTTAAGGATGGCGCAACAACAGCCGATGTGGCCGCAGTTGTCAAGCAGGTTTCCTTTACAGTCCAGTCTGCAGCTGCAGACGGCAGCGTTTCCGTCAAGACGACCGTAACGGATAAAGACCAATCCGTTGAGAAAACGATTCAATACGAATTCTCTGCCAATCAGGCTCCTTCAGCATCCGGTTCTTCTGCTGTAGAAAATGAGTATTACAACACGACAGGCATGTCATCGCCTATCTTCAAAGATGTGGCGATCAATGTCGGTGAACTCAATCAGAAAGTATCCTCGATGGAGCTCACGGCTTCGGGTGATTTTGCTGAAGGTGAATATTGGGTGGTCGACGGAGTGCGTATTCCTCTGAATAGCTCATCAGACGGCACTACGAAGAGCGGATACGCCTATCAGTATGTAGTCGCTGACGGAAAAGGCGTGCTGACCATTAGTTTTGATGGTGGCATTAAGACTGGGGCCGCTCAAAACGTTGTCAATTCGATGACATATGTCAACGAGAATGCCGAGGCTCAGGTTAGTGAGCGTGTTTTCGCTCTGACTAAAGTGACCGATAACGGCGGCACCGATAACGGCGGGGCTGATTCATCAATTATTGATGATGTCACGGCGACTATTCGTGTGCATCTCAGCGTCGATCCGGATGTAAGTGTTGATGCGCCTGAAACCTCAGACACAATCTTCATGCATGACGGCGTCATAACAGGGGCTGATTATTACGTCAACGATCTAGCACAGACGCCGGACGGCAAGACGGTTTTCGTGATGTCGTCTTCCGGCAGCGATGGCTCCGGGACGTACACGTTCTACATTTACAGCCGCGGTGATGATGGCGCATTAACACTCAAAAACGCTTTTGAACTTGGATCATCGCCAGGGGGATATCCTGGGAGCATCGTTGTTTCCGCCGACGGCAGCTCTGTTTATGTCAAGGCAATTTCCGGTGAAAACTCTTTTGTTATAGGCGTTCATGGATTCATGGCAGATGCCGACGGGACTTGGTCTCCTATTGAAGGCATTGATCTGACCTCTGAGTCTGATTCGTGGCAGGACATCTCCTTAGATCCTTCCGGCAAGTACTTTGCGGCGCTCACCGAAGATACTTTGTACCTTTATACAGTTGATGCTGACGGCAGTTTGAAATTGATCTCGCAGTTCACGCGGGATGAAATGAATTTTGCGGATCAGAATCTAACGGCCATTAAATTTTCCGGTGATGGCAAATCCATATATGTTCAAAAAGACAGTATGGGCGATAAGAGCGGAATTGCCGTTGTCGCAGTGGGTGAAGGCGGATCGCTTAATCTTGTTCAATCATTGAATTACGAGACCATCAATGCGGATGAGTCTGGGGTCAAAGTCGATGATGAATTTATGCTGTGGAAGGTTGGAAGCGTTGTTTCATCGGCGGATGGTCAACATCTCTACGTTTACTCCGCATCTGCCATTGGGAGCCGCTGCGTACTGACTTTTGAGAAAAATGATGACGGTACGTTGACTCTCGTGCAGTCCCTAACTGTTGGTGCGGATTATGGATTCGAAGGTGAATCGATCAGTATTCAAGAAATGCATCTTTCCTCCGACGGCAAGCTTCTGTTTGCCTCAACTGAGGATGGAAAGATGGTTGAATATACTGTAGATGCACTTTCTGGATTCTTGACAAAAGCCGGATCCATTGATGCAGGTACAGAAGGTTTTGGGAAATTTATTGTTTCTTCAGACGGTAAAAACATCTACTTTAACAGTGGATCTCAGGGCGTTTATTCTGCGTCGGCATTGCCTCAGATTCCCTACACCGGCAATTCCGCCGAAGTAGGCAAATATCTGTCTGGCGTCGATGCGGATGTTGAGGATTACCAAGACTTCAGCATTACGATCGAGCGCAACGGCGGGGCGAATGCCTCTGACGGCTTTAGTTTTGCCAAGACTATTGGATATACCTTTGCGGACGAAGTAATTACCGGAGCTGACGGCACTCAACTCGGTTCTTACAGTGTCGAGGGCGGCAAGCTGACGATTACATTCACGGGGTCGCTCAATCACGATGTCTTCAACACGGTGCTTGGGGCGGTGAAATATGACGTGCCGTCCGACGTTGCCGGTGAAGTCGTGCTGAAGGTCACCATGATTGACAATGTCGGCAAGTCCGACGCTCAGATCTTCAGCGTCAAAGCCACTGACGGCTCTATTGAGACGCCCGACGAAGAGACCATTCATGTCCCGGATCCCGAGCAGCCGACCGACTTTCTCGCGAATGTTGATTTCTCGGGCATCAAAGATTCCATCCTTGGACACGCGGCTTCGATCACGGTAAATGTCGACTATCCGAACGGCACCTTTGGGCTCAGTGCAGATTCTGGTCTGACGCTCAAGGATGACGGCTACGTCTACAGCGGTGACGTGAAGCTCGGTGCATGGTCTGCCCGCGAAGGAACGCTTTCCATCACACTCGAGCAGGGCGTTGATGCAGACAAAGCCGAGGCGCTTTTGAAGGCAATCACCTTCACCGCCTCGGGTGCTGAGCCAGGTGCAGATCTGTCGGTCGATTTAAGCATTGGCTTTACGTCCTCGAGCGGCAGCAGCGATTCGCTGCTGATTGACAATGCGGTGACGCTGCAGATTAACGATGGTCCCGAATTTAACGAAACGAAGTATCCGGACTACGCTTTGAGCGGTACCTTGGATGTTGCGCTCGGCGGTTCAGCGGGTTCTATTACGCTGCCCTCAGACCTCTTTACGGATGACGTCAAAGTGGCGACCGTCACCGTGGAACTCCTCGATGAGAACGGGAACGTTATCGAAAATGGTCTTCAGAAGCTGGGGCTGAAGTTTGAGAATGGCAAGCTCTCCGGCACGGTTTCGAAGACGGGTGCCTATCAGCTGCGAATCACTGCGGCAGACGAGAGCGGTCTGACGGCGAGCCGTGATGTCACGCTGACCATCATGGAAAATCAGCCGCCGGTCGTTGTTGATGGAAATGTCAAGGTGCCCGAAGTCGTCTTCAATCACGAGACGAACTTCAGTGTCAAGGATTGGTTCAAAGACCCGAATGAGGCCGATGAGCTGACCTTCACGGCAGTGAAGGGGCTCCCCGATGGTCTGACTATCGACGCAAAGACAGGGACGATTTCCGGCACGCCTCAGGAGGTCGGTGCGTTCTCGGTGACGATCACGGCCTCGGACGGCAAGAATGCTCCGGTGGAGTACACCTTTAAGCTCACGGTTCGCGGCAATCAAGCCCCGCAGGCTGTACCGGATACCGCTCCGAGCGTTGTGGTCGGGGGCAATAATTCGTTTGAGCTCAAGGACTTCATCAAGGATCCTGACGGCGACGATTTGACCTTCAGGGTTGACGGGCTGCCCGATAACAGCGGGCTGAGCTTTGATGCTGACACGGGCCGCATCTACGGCACGGCGACGGTGACTGAACCCTTTAAGCTCACGATTACCGCGACGGACAGCTACGGCCTTTCGAATACGTTCGAAGTGACGGTGGGTGTTCGCACCAATTCCGCGCCCGAGTTTGTCGGCGCGGGATCGACTCATGAAGGGCTGCCGGCGGTCTTCGGCGATACGGCCGGCGGGATCAGAGCTGATCTCAATACGCTCTTCAAGGATGCCGAGGGCGACGGATTCAGAGTGGAGATCACCGAACCCGCAGAACTCCCTGAGGGCGTCTCTTTTGATGCCGATACCGGCATCTTAAAGGCGGACGCGAATTTCGAAAACGGCTTGGCGGTGACGGTGAAGGCCACGGATGCCTATGGCGCTTCGACCACCCGCACCATTTGGATCGGGACGCAAATTGCGCCCGTCACCAGTGCGGATGCGGGCGTTGCCAACCCGGCATTTGGCCGCGGTCTTGACCTTCTGCGCGACACGGGACTCGGACGAGGGATCGAGCGCGAGGACTTCAGACCTACGGTACTGGCGGCGGATCACCCGGTCTGCGAACCGATCTTCGGCAAGCCGGCTGCGCCTCTGGAAGAACCCTCGGCCTCAGAGCGCCTCTTCGCGCTTTATAAGCAGACCGTCGATGATGAACGCGACGCCAAGCTTCATACCGAAGAGGTTCGCCGTGACCGGGCGGTAGAGCGCGCTGTTGAAAAGGTCGAGCGCTCAGACAAATCCGCAGCACGCGTGACGCTCAATGAGAGCGCAGCGGAATTGCCGTCAGCTGACTTGAATGACGTTGCTCAAAAGGGTTTAGCCGCGCTGCTCGACGCAGAGACGCCCGAGCAGAGCGAGGTCGCTGACACGAGTCTCACCGCTGCCATTGAACGCCATACGGTCTATGCCCGCGAAGGCATCTTTGCCAAATCCGATGATCTCGCTGCGAGCTGATCGCTGACAACTCACTTATTCGGCACGGACGCTCACTCTGGCAGTCCGTGCCGCCGAACCTACTCATTCTCTTGCCTATTTCAGGATTTCCAATCATGTCTCAGATGAAAGCCTCTCGGATGATCCGCCTTACTCTTGTTTCTACGTCCGTCGCCGCAGCGCTGATGCTCGCCGGCTGCTCGGTCATCGCGCCCGAAAAGCTTTCGAGCGACGATCTTATGCGTCTTGCCAATGTCGACCAGCAGCTGATGTTCGCTGCGCAGGAACCCGTCACGGCTCCCATTACGATGGAAGAGGCTGTTGCCCGTGCGCTCAAGTACAACCTCGAACACCGCCTGGCCATGATGGAGCGTGCGGTGCAGGAAAACATCGCTGATGTGCAGAGCATGAGCCTCTTGCCGAAGCTCACGGCGTCGGCAGGGTATCGCGACCGCTCCAACGAGCTCGCAAGCTCGAGCGAATCGCTTGCAACCGGCAAGGAGTCGCTCGTGCCTTCTAAGAGCAGCGAACGCTACGGCAGGACGGCCGATCTGGAGCTCTCCTGGAATGTGCTCGATTTCGGTCTGAGCTACTTTGAAGCCCAAGCTTCGACCAACAAGTCCTATGCCTCCGAAGAACGCCGCCGCCGCGTGGTGGCCGATATCGCCCGTCAGACCCGTGCGGCCTGGCTCTCGGCCGTCAGCGCTGAGCGTCTGCGCGACGAAGTTGCTGATGCGCTCGACGACGCTTCGAAGGCTCTGGCTCAGTCCAAGGAAGCGGGCGGCCGCGGCCTCGTGAAGCCGCTCGATGCGCTTCGCTACCAGCGTGACCTTCTCAACATGGTTCGTCAGCTCGAAACGCTCGAAGACGAATTGGTGAAGAGCAAAGCCAAGCTCGCGACCCTCATGAACCTGCAGCCGGGGACGCCATTCCAGCTCGCCGTTCCCTCGACGGATACTGAGGCCGTTCCGGCCGTGCCCTATAAGCTCAGTGACCTCGAAGTGCTCGCCATGGTGCGCCGCCCTGAGATTCGCGAAGAAAGCTATCTCGCGCGCAATGCTGTGCTCGAAACCCGCATGTCGCTCCTGAAGCTCTTCCCGAATGTTCAGCTTTTTGCGGGTCTCAACTACGACAGCAATAAGTACTTGGCGAACAATGACTGGGCGGACGTGGGCACCCAGGTGAGCTGGAACCTGATGAGCCTCTTTACTGCGCCGAAGATTCTCAAGGGCGGAGAGCTTCGCGAAGAACTCGCTCCGCTTCGTCGTCAGGCCATCCGCATGACGGTTCTCTCTCAGGTGCACGTTGCTTGGCATCAGCGTTTTGCGGCTGAAAAGGCTTTCCGTCGAGCTGACGAACTCTCGCGCGTACAGAATTCCATCGACAAGCAGGTTGAAAATGCCGTGAAGAGCCGCAGCGAAACGAAGCTCGAAGCGGTACGCACGAAGGTTGAGACGCTGCTTGCCAAACGCACGCGTGATCTGAGCTATGCCGAAATGCTTAATGCCCAGGATGCCATCTATCAAGCCGCGGGCTTTGATACGGTACCCGCTGAGGTTGCCGATCAGTCCATTTCGGGACTCGCTGAAGCCATCGGCGCGCAGGACCGTATCATCGCCGACGGCGCAGTGCTGCAGGGGCTTTACGGCACGCAGGCCTTGAAGGAAGGCGTGGGCGACTATAAGGAAGCGTCTGCGAGCTACCGCCTCAACCCGGAAGTTGCTGCGGCTGCGCAGGAGGGCGGAGCGGCCGTCCGTCTCGTTTCCGGCATGCCCTGGGAAAGTCTCGGTTCTTTGAAGGCCAGCCGGTAAGAATCGTGCTCGAAATGAGGATGATGATGGAAAAGCTCCATACGCTGAGCGCAATTTGCTCGATGGCTGCAGCTTTAACAATTGGCGCAGCTTCGGCTGCGCCGG
>OCAA01001297.1_pt1 | contig 13485 bp, 10 predicted proteins | sample 1538241 | NCBI WGS metagenome assembly OCAA01 (sample SAMEA2580241, study PRJEB22360) | human gut metagenome | biome: human gut; feature: human-associated habitat; material: faeces | place: Denmark | collected 2008/2010
TAAGTTTTTCTGTATGCTTATTTAAAAATTCAAGTTATAATTTACCCGTAGTATATTTTTTTATATATAGTTTCATTTATATAGGAGATAAATAATGAAATTAACTAAATTTACAACCGCACTTTTAGTTGCGGGCATGGGCGTATCTTTTGCTGCATCAGCAAAAGTGACTGTATTTGCTGCTGCTTCAATGACTGATGCGTTACAACAAATTGCGGATCAATACCAAACTGAAAAGCCAAATAATACCGTCGTTTTCTCTTTTGCTTCTTCTTCCACCCTTGCAAAACAAGTTGAAGAAGGTGCACCAGCAGACTTATTTATTTCAGCTAGCAACAAATGGATGAAATATTTATCAGATAAGAATCTTACTGTTAAAGAGACTGAGAAAGTCATAGCTGGCAACGAATTAGTGTTAATTGCACCAGCCAAAAGTGCCGCTAATTCAGTAGATATAACAAAAGGTGAATGGATCAAAGGTTTAAAAGACAGCTATTTATCTGTAGGTGATCCTGCGCACGTTCCTGCAGGACAATATGCAGAAGAATCATTAACGAAATTGAATTTATGGGATCAAGTTAAAGATAAATTAGCGCGTGCGAAAGACGTGCGTGGTGCGTTAGCCTTAGTTGAACGCGCTGAAGCGCCTTACGGTATTGTGTATAGCACCGATGCGAAAGTAAGTAGCTCAGTGAAAACAGTCGGCGTATTCCCGAAAGACAGTTATAAACCGGTTGAATATCCCGTTGCGATTTTAAAAGATCATGACAATGCGGATACCCGTGATTTCCTTAATTACTTAGAATCGAGCGCAGCGAAAAAAATATTTGTTGAATATGGTTTCTCTGTGAAATAATGAGCTCAGACTTTATAAAGAAAGGACAGGCAACTGTCCTTTTTGTTATCTCTAAAGAAATTTCGTCATATCGATATATACACAAGGAAATATTTTGCTCTCTTGGTTTCAATTAAGCCCGATGGAATGGGATGCGATTCACTTAAGCATGAGTGTCGCATTGAGTTCTATGCTTTGGAGTTTGCCCTTCGCAATTTTTATCGCTTGGTTGCTGGCTCGTAAGAAATTTTACGGTAAGTCGCTGGTTACAGGGATTATTCATCTGCCTTTGGTGTTACCGCCGGTGGTTATCGGTTATTTATTATTAGTCGCCATGGGACGTAATGGCTTTATTGGCAAGTATTTATATCAATGGTTTGGCTTATCCTTCGGCTTTAGTTGGAAGGGGGCAGTATTAGCTTCAGCGGTGGTGGCATTTCCATTGGTTGTGCGGGCGATACGTCTTTCCTTAGAAAGCATTGATTTTAAATTAGAGCAAGCCGCACAAACGCTTGGCGCTTCGCCTTGGCGAGTCTTTTTTACAATCACGTTGCCTCTTTCTTTACCTGGCGTATTGGCGGGTTTAGTATTAGGTTTTGCACGTTCTTTAGGGGAATTTGGCGCAACCATTACCTTCGTATCTAATATTGCGGGGGAGACCCAAACCATTCCTTTAGCGATGTATTCATTTATCCAAACACCTGGCGCAGAAGCACAAACTGCACGCCTTTGCTTGTTTGCGGTGATCCTTTCATTAATTTCTTTATTGCTTTCCGAAGCATTGAGCAAACGGATGCAGAAAAAATTGGGGCAGGGCGATGTTACACATTAATGTACAAAAACAATTAGGTCGCCTGACCTTACGTGCGGATCTGCAACTCCCAACTCAAGGTGTGACGGCTATTTTTGGTTTGTCAGGTTCGGGTAAAACCTCATTGATTAATTTAGTGAGTGGTTTAACTCATCCTGATCAGGGATTTATTCGTTTAAATGACCGCACTTTGGTGGATGTAGAGAACGGTGAGAATCTCCCCGTGCATCAGCGCAAAATTGGTTACGTATTCCAAGATGCGCGTTTATTTCCGCATTACAACGTCAAAGGCAATTTACGTTATGGCATGAAGAATGTCAGCCGTGAAGACTTTGATTATATCGTTCAGCTACTTGGTATTGAATCCTTACTCAAACGCTATCCTCTGACTTTATCGGGTGGCGAAAAACAACGTGTAGCGATTGGGCGATCCTTATTAACAGATCCTGATATTTTGTTAATGGATGAACCGCTTTCAGCTTTAGATATGCCTCGCAAACGTGAGCTTATGCAATATCTGGAAAGTCTATCCAAAGAAATTAATGTGCCGATTTTATATGTGACGCACAGTTTGGACGAATTATTACGTTTGGCCGATCGTGTTGTACTGATGGAAAACGGCAAAGTGAAAGCCTATGACACCTTAGAAAATGTGTGGAATAGTCCGTTATTTGCCCCTTGGAAAGGCGAATCGGAGCAGAGCAGTGTGTTAGCGTTGCCAGTATATTTACATAATCCAACCTATAAAATGACCGCACTTTCTTTGGGTGAACAGCAACTTTGGGTCAACGAAGTGCATCATCAAGCGAATGAAAAAGTACGCGTCTGTATTTATAGTTCCGATGTGTCACTCACTCTCAGCAAGCCAGAACAAACGAGCATTCGTAATATCTTACGAGGGCAAATTGTACAAATCGTTCCGCAAGAGAATCGCATTGACATTGCGGTGTTGGTGGAAGGGCATAAAGTTTGGGCTAGTATCAGTAAATGGGCGTTTAATGAATTGCATTTTGCTCAAGGCATGGATGTTTATGTACAAATAAAAGCCATTTCTGTCGTGTAAAATCATTGCTTATAAAATAAAAGTGCGGTCAATTTCAAAACAGTTTTAAAATTGACCGCACTTTCTGTTTAGGATTACTTACCTAAGTTATCAAAGAATTTCTTCACACCGTCTAAAAAGCTTGAAGATTTCGGGCTATGAGATTTTTGCCCTTTCAAACTTTCTTCCAGTTTTTCTAATAATTCTTTTTGTTCTTTATTTAAGTTCACCGGCGTTTCAATCACCACGCGACAAATGAGATCGCCTGCGTAGCCAGTACGTGTAGAGCTCACCCCTTTACCACGCATACGGAACAGTTTGCCTGTTTGGGTTTCCGCAGGAATTTTGAGTTTCACTTTACCGTCTAAGGTTGGGACTTCAATCTCACCACCTAACGCTGCCATTGAGAAACTGATTGGCACTTCGCAGTAGAGATTATTGCCATCACGTTCAAAGATATGATGTTCTTTAACGTGAATCACCACATATAAATCACCTGCTGGTGCACCATTTTCGCCCGCTGCACCTTCGCCGCTTAAACGTAATTGGTTGCCGGTATCCACACCTGCTGGGATTTTAACGGAAAGATTTTTCTTCTTGTGAACACGACCTTCGCCATGGCAGCTTTTACATGGTTTTTCAATTTTCTTACCAGAACCATGACAAGTTGGACAAACTGCTTCAGTTACGAAGAAACCTTGTTGGCGACGAATACGACCAGAACCATGACAGCTTGGACATGTTTCAACTTTTGAGCCTTTTTCTGCACCAGTGCCATCGCAGCTATCACAGTGAACAAGGGTATTAATTTGGATATCTTTGGTTGTACCTTTTACGGCTTCTTCTAACGTAATTTGGATGTCATAACGTAAATCTTCACCGCGTACTACACGCTGACGACCACGTCCGCCACCGCCGAAGATATCACCGAACATATCTCCAAAAATGTCACCGAAATCAGCACCGCTGAATCCGCCACCAAAGCCGCCGCCTCCCATGCCGCCTTGTTCAAAGGCTGCATGGCCATATTGATCGTAAGCGGCACGTTTTTCTTTATCACCTAGGATTTCATAGGCTTCTTGGATTTCTTTAAATTTTTCTTCTTTGGCTTTATCACCTTTGGTTCTATCAGGGTGATATTGCATGGCGAGTTTTTTGTAAGCACGTTTAATTGCTTTTTCATCTGCGCCACGTTCAACACCAAGAACGTCGTAATAATCTTTCTTTGCCATAATGTTTTCGTTTTCCGTTTAAAAATATAAATTTAAAAAATTTTATTTTGTTATTGTATGGTATTGCGTTAACAACATACCTAAGAATAAAAATAATGTCGAAGTCAGAAATATCAAGGGTAAATTCGTTAATTTATGACTTATTTTGCTGCTGCAAATGCTTGATCTAAGTCAGCTAAAATATCTTGAATATTTTCAATACCACAAGAAAGACGAATAAGCCCTGCAGAAATCCCAACTTGTTCTAATTCAGCTTCACTTAATTGTCGGTGTGTTGAAGTCGCTGGATGTAACGCACAAGTACGAATATCGGCTACGTGTACTTCACGTGAGGTCATTTGTAACGCGTTTAACCATTTTGCCGCGGTTTCTTTGCCGCCTTTAATCTCAAAGGAAATGACACCACACAAACCGTTAGGTAAATATTTTTGTTTGAGCGCGTAATCTGGTGAGCTCGGTAAGCCTGGGTAATTCACTTTAGCGACTTGTGAATGTTTTTCTAAAAACTCGGCTACGGCTTGAGCATTTTCATAATGACGTTGCATGCGAAGCGCAAGGGTTTCCGTGCCTATATTCAATAAGAAACTATTTTGTGGGGCTGGCGCTGCACCTAAATCACGCATTAATTGAACACGCGCTTTGACAATATAAGCTGCAGGGCCAAAGGTTTCTGTATAAACTAAACCGTGATAAGTTTGGTCTGGTGTGCTTAGTTGCGGATATTTACCGTTATTCCAATTAAAGTTACCACCATCAGTAATGGATCCACCTAAGGCAATAGCATGACCATCTAAATATTTAGATGTACTGTGAATGACCACGTTTGCGCCAAATTCGATTGGGCGACAAAAATAAGGGGTGGCAAAAGTATTATCAACTAATAATGGCGCCTCTGCAGCTTTTGCTAAGGCAGCAAATTTTTCAATATCTAATACTCGTAAAGCAGGGTTAGCAATAGTTTCAGCAAAAACTGCTTTTGTATTTGGACGGATTGCTTTTTTGAGCTCTTCAAGCGGTAAGTTTTGATCCACGAAACTCACTTCAATGCCCATTTTTTTGAATGTATGGGCAAATAAATTGTAAGTGCCGCCATACACATAAGAAGAGGAAATGAAGTGATCGCCCGCTTCTAAAATATTCAACATCGCATAGAAAACCGCAGATTGACCAGACGCAGTACACATTGTTGCAACGCCACCTTCAAGTGCCGTAATTTTTTCTTCCGCAGCATTTGTCGTTGGGTTTGCTAGGCGAGTATAGAAATAACCTGCAGCTTGTAAATCAAATAGCTTGCCAATTTCTTCTGCAGAATCGTAGGTATAAGTCGTGCTTTGTACGATAGGTTGAACACGTGGCTCACCGTTTTTAGGGCTATAGCCAGCATGGAGGCATTTCGTTTCGAATTTCATTGTTTTTTCCTTTAGTTGTGTTTGTTTGGGGGATAAAGTGCGGTCGTTTTTTATAAAATTTTATGCACTTTGAGTTTAGCAATGAGGTTCAACAGCGATATAAATTTCTACCAAACCATCAGGGTGGTATTTTTCAAAATCCACCGAATAAGCCCGCTTAAGTAAACATTGTTGTTCTTTTTCCCAGATCAGTTGCCATGTTTGATAAATTTCATCTACTTTGCAATGAAAAACTTCGTAGAAACTCAAATCTTCAATTTCAATCACCGGGATATCTGTTTCTGATACTATTTCACTTGCAATCGCAAAATCATAGTCTGCTTGGTAATTCGTAGCATAATTAAAATAGATACCATAACAACAGTGACCTTGTGGTAGTTTGTCGAAATTGTTTTGCCAAAGGGTTGAGATTATCTCATTTGCTATGTTGTTATTTAAGCGTTGTTGTACGATAGGGTAGAGTTTTAACGCCATTTATCCTCCTGGTTTATTTTTCCTGACTTCACTTTTTTAAATAAAGTCAGGAAAAACGGCATTTAATGAATATGCCAAAAGGGCGTATTGCTACGCCCTTTAATTTTGGTTCAAGTGAAATTATTTATTATCTTTCACTTCTTCAAACTCAGCATCAACAACATCATCATTTGGTTTGCTGTTGCTTTGAGCTTGTTGTGCATCAGCTTGTGGTTGTGCAGCTTGAGCAAGTTTTTGAGCCACTTCTGCAAGTGCTTGAAGTTTAGCTTCGATTGCTGCTTTATCTTCGCCTTTCGCTGCAGTTTCTAAATCGCTTAATGCGCTTTCAATTGCTGCACGATCTTCAGCTGGAACTTTGTCACCGGCTTCTTCTAATTGTTTACGTGTGCTGTGTACAAGGTGATCTGCTTGGTTGCGAGCTTGTACTAATTCTTCAAATTTACGGTCTGCTTCAGCATTTGCTTCTGCATCACGAACCATTTGTTGAATTTCTTCGTCACTTAAACCTGAAGAGGCTTTGATGGTGATTTGTTGTTCTTTACCTGTACCTTTATCTTTCGCAGAAACGTGGATAATACCGTCAGCGTCGATATCGAAGGTTACTTCAATTTGTGGCATACCGCGTGGAGCTGGGTTAATGCCTTCAAGGTTGAATTGACCTAAAGATTTATTCGCTGATGCTTGTTTACGTTCACCTTGTAATACGTGAATGGTTACGGCACTTTGGTTATCTTCTGCAGTTGAGAACACTTGTGATTTTTTAGTTGGAATCGTCGTGTTTTTCTCAATTAAGGTAGTCATCACACCACCCATTGTTTCGATACCTAAAGATAATGGTGTTACGTCTAACAATAATACATCAGTTACATCACCTGCTAATACACCACCTTGAACTGCTGCACCGATAGCAACTGCTTCATCCGGGTTCACATCTTTACGAGGTGCTTTACCGAAGAATTCTTCTACTTTTTGTTGTACTAATGGCATACGGGTTTGACCGCCCACTAAGATAACATCATCAATTTGTGATGCACTTAAGCCAGCATCGTTTAATGCAACTTTTACAGGTTCAAGTGATTTCGCCACTAAATCTTCTACTAAAGATTCTAATTTAGCACGAGTTAATTTAATGTTTAAATGTTTAGGACCTGTAGCATCTGCAGTGATGTAAGGTAAGTTCACATCAGTTTGTTGTGCAGAAGAAAGTTCAATTTTCGCTTTTTCACCTGCTTCTTTTAAACGTTGCATTGCAAGTGGGTCATTACGTAAATCAACGCCTTGTTCTTTTTTGAACTCATCCACTAAGTAGTTGATTACACGGTTATCGAAGTCTTCACCACCTAAGTGAGTATCACCGTTGGTTGCTAATACTTCGAAGGTTTTTTCGCCACCTACTTCATCAATTTCGATGATAGATAAGTCGAATGTACCACCACCTAAGTCATAAACAGCGATAGTTTTGTTGCCTTGACCTTTATCTAAACCGTAAGCTAATGCTGCAGCTGTAGGTTCGTTGATAATACGTTTAACTTCTAAGCCTGCGATACGACCTGCATCTTTTGTTGCTTGACGTTGAGCGTCGTTAAAGTATGCAGGAACAGTGATTACTGCTTCAGTCACTGGCTCACCTAAGAAGTCTTCTGCAGTTTTCTTCATTTTTTTCAATACTTCTGCAGAAATTTGTGGCGGTGCAAGTTTGTCACCTTTTACATTTACCCATGCATCACCATTGTCTGCTTTGGTGATTTCAAATGGCATAATGTCGATATCACGTTTTACTTCAGCATCATCAAAACGACGACCAATTAAACGTTTGATTGCGAATAATGTATTTTTCGGGTTGGTCACCGCTTGGCGTTTTGCCGGTTGACCCACTAAAATTTCGTTATCATTTGTATAAGCGATAATTGACGGGGTAGTACGATCGCCTTCTGCGTTTTCAATTACGCGTGGTTTATCACCATCCATTACAGCGACACAAGAGTTTGTTGTACCTAAGTCAATACCAATAATTTTTCCCATGTTGTTACTCCTAATTAAATTTTAAATTCGTTGTAAATTGTTACGATGAATAAGATGTGGATACTTTTTCGCATTTCAAGAGGCAAGATTTAAGATTTTTTCTTCCTTTTAAAGTGCGGTCATTTCCGTTCTTGTTTTACAAAATAAGTCCAGAGATGAGAAGTTCAAGGGGGGATATAAAATTATTTTTTAAAAATAAGAAAAAAATTGTAATTTGTGATAAATTGCCAACAATTTTAATCATCTATTAGTTAGTTAGCAAAGGAATCAAAATGAAAAAATCAACCGTAGCATTAAGTATCATTGTTGCCCTTGGTGTTGTCGGCGTCGGTGGTGCGTGGTTTACTGGCGAAAAAGCACAAGCTGAATATTTACGTCAAATTGAGTTAGCAAACCAAAAATTCCAAAGTTTAGGTTTGTCAGATTCAGTGAATCTTGTTTATAAAAATAAGCAATTTGATCGCAGTTTCTTTACTTCTCAAGTGGAAGATGAAGTCGTTATTTCTTTACCAAAAGAAGGACAAGTATTTACTATTCCGTTTTCAACTAAACTTTATCATGGTCCATTTCCGCTTAATCAGTTGGAAAAATTTAACTTTGTACCAACGATGTTTTCCGCACAAGGTGTGATTGGTAAAAATGAAACAACCCAGCCGCTATTTGATTTGCTTAAATCAGATAAGCCTGTTCAATATCAAGCTTCGACTAGCTATAGCTTAGCAACAAAAGGTAAAGTTGAATTAGCTGCAGGGGAGGTGACAGACCCTCACTCACCACAAAATAAGATAGCATGGTCAAATATCAACATCGGTTTTGATGTAGATAAAGATCGTGCAGGTAAATATGACATGACTTTAGACGAAGTGACTGCTGATTTAGGACCTAATAGTACTGATGGGGAAAATAGTCAGGATGCTACTACGGTTAAATCAGTAAAAACAAAGTTGAAGGGCATGAAATTAGACGCTTCATTCAATCCTACAAAATGGGCTTATATTTATACGGGGAAAGGTTCTTATACTACTGAAAGCTTCGAAATGACGAGCACTGATTATGCTGGAAAAACGACTTCTCTTATCGAAAAAGGCTTAAAAGCCACATCTGATATTTCACTTAATGGTGATTTTGTAAACTTAAAAAGTGAAAGTGCTGTAGATTCATTCGTTCTAGATGGAAAAGAGTTAGGGAAATTAACTAACAATAGCGAGTTAAATCATATTGAAGCAAACGCAGCAAATGCGTTAATTGAAGCTGTTTTCACTGTCTTTAAGTCAGTCAGAGATGATAAAAATGTGAATGATGAAGTGGTATCTGAAATTTTAAGTTCATGGGTTGAAAATCATGGTATGGCTATTTTTAATAATCAGCCTCAACTTAAACTCAACCCTGTGTCAATTTCAGATAATCAAGGTAAAGTGTCATTAGATTTAAATGTGGCATTAGCGAAAGATCCGAAATTTGATTTAATGAAAGGGAGTTTATATAAACAATTTACGGATTTTGCGGTGCATATTCATGTAGATAAAGCGACAGCAGAAAAAATCATGACACAATTTGCTCCAGAAGAAGATAAAGCGTTGATTAAAGAGAAAATTGAAGAGCAAGCCAAACAAGCAGCAGCACAAAATATTGTGGTGAATAACGATAAAAATGTGACGCTTGCCTTAGTACTCGAAAAAGGTGAATTAAAACTTAATGGTCAAGTGATTCCAGAAGAGCAGGTGCAAGGTGTGCTATTTATGTTAATCATGAGCGCTGCAATGCAGGGTAAATAATTAACGAGTAAATAAACAAAAAGGAGATAAAGTGATTTATCTCCTTTTTATTTGGTTAATTTAAACGTGCTTTCAAATATCCTTCATAATCAGGGATATCAATATTGATTTCTTGCTCAAATAAGCTTGATGTTAATAGAAAATCGGCTGTACTTTGATTAATCGCCACCGGAATATTCCAAACGGTTGCAATACGCATTAAGGCTTTTACATCGGGATCATGTGGCGCGGCGTTCATCGGATCCCAAAAGAAAATCATCATATCAATTTTTTTCTCGGCAATCAGTCCACCAAGTTGTTGATCGCCGCCCATCGGGCCACTTAATAGCGATGCTATTTTAAGTCCCGTTTCTCTAGACAATAGATGGCCAGTTGTACCTGTTGCATAAAGTTGATGGGGAGCGAGAGCTTCTTTATGTTTCTTTACCCAATTGAGCAGGTTTTGTTTACAGCTATCATGTGCAACGAGTGCTATTCGTTTATGAGAAAAGATAGGGCGAGTTGTCGTATTCATATTTTATCCTCTATAAAGCTAAAAAAGTATGTGAACACTTTAGATCAAAGCGGGTAGGGAATGCAATATACAAAGTATGCTTTAACTTAAACCTAAAAATCCTTTAAAAATGACCGCACTTTTAATGAAGACTATTGCAATAACAGGAAGAAATGCATGAGAACAGTGAAAATCTACTATCTTTCTTGCAAAAAATCTTCTAAAATTTACAAGATTTGTTAAATGTTTGTAACATTGATTAACAAGCTTGATTTTCGTGTTTGGTCATGACCAAACTTCATTTTCACTCAGTAAAATAAGGAAAGACTATGTCAGATACCTTAGTAAACGATATTGACCCAATTGAAACACAGGATTGGTTGTCAGCTGTTGATTCATTAATTCGTGCAGAAGGCGCAGAGCGTGCGCATTACATCATCAATCAGGTGATTGATCAGGCACGTAATGGTGGTGTGAACATTGCAAAAGGTGGCGTAACAACCCCTTATGTTAATACCATCCCACTTTCTGAACAACCAGCATACCCAGGTGATAAAGCTATTGAGCGTCGTATTCGTAGTGCTGTACGTTGGAATGCGATCATGGCGGTATTACGTGGCCAGAAAAAAGATCTTGAATTAGGTGGTCACATTTCAACTTATCAATCTGCTGCAAGTATGTATGAAGTTTGTTTTAACCACTTCTTCAAAGCAGCGACTGATAAAAACGGCGGAGACTTAGTCTTCTTCCAAGGCCACGCAGCACCAGGTATGTATGCTCGTGCATTTGTTGAAGGTCGTATTACTGAAGAACAAATGAATAATTTCCGTCAGGAATGTGAACCAGGAAAAGGTCTTTCTTCTTACCCACACCCGAAATTAATGCCTGAATTCTGGCAATTCTCAACTGTATCTATGGGTTTAGGCCCTGTAAATGCGATCCGTACTGCTCGTTTCTTAAAATACTTAGACAACCGTGGTTTAAAAGACACCAAAGATCAAAAAGTGTATGCTTTCCTTGGTGATGGTGAGATGGATGAAATCGAAGCAAAAGGTGATTTAACATTCGCAGCACGTGAAGGCTTAGATAACTTAATCTTCGTTGTAAGCTGTAACTTGCAACGTTTAGATGGTCCAGTAACGGGTAACGGCAAAATCGTTCAAGAATTAGAAGGTTTATTTGCTGGTGCAGGTTGGGAAGTGATCAAAGTCATGTGGGGCTCTGGCTGGGATAAATTATTTGCAAAAGATACTACCGGCAAATTAACCCAATTAATGATGGAAGTAGTTGACGGCGACTATTTAACCTTCAAATCTAAGAATGGTGCATACGTTCGTGAACACTTCTTCGGTCGTTACCCAGAAACCGCTGCATTAGTAGCAGACATGACAGATGATGAAATCTGGGCATTAAGACGTGGTGGTCATGATTCAGAAAAACTTTATGCCGCATTCCATAAAGCTCAAACTGCAGGTAAACCGGTTGTGATCTTAGCGCACATGATTAAAGGTTATAAAATTCCTGAAGCAGAAAGTAAAAACACTGCGCACCAATCGAAAAAAATGTCTCTCGAAAGCTTAAAATCTTTCCGTGATCATTTCCAATTAGATATTAAAGATGAAGATATTCCTAACTATCCATACATCACTTTCCCAGAAGGTTCGGAAGAGTACAATTATCTTCACGGCAGACGTAAAGCGTTAAACGGTTATTTACCAAAACGTTTACCAAAATTCACCACTGAATTTAAAGTGCCATCATTGGAAGAATTTGCACCATTATTGGAAGAACAGGCTCGTCCAATTTCAACTACAATGGCATTTGTACGTTTCTTAAATACCTTATTGAAAGATAAAGACATTGGTAAACAAATTGTGCCAATTGTTGCTGACGAAGCGCGTACTTTCGGTATGGAAGGTTTATTCCGTCAAATCGGTATTTACAACCCACATGGTCAAAACTATGTGCCTTCTGACCGTGATTTAGTGGCGTACTACCGTGAAGCGAAAGATGGTCAAGTATTACAAGAAGGTATCAATGAATTAGGTGCGGCATCATCTTGGTTAGCTGCAGCGAACTCATACTCTGTCAATAACCTTCCGATGATTCCATTCTTCATCTACTACTCAATGTTTGGTTTCCAACGTGTGGGTGACTTAATGTGGGCAGCAGGTGACCAATTAGCACGTGGTTTCATGATCGGTGGTACTTCTGGCCGTACAACATTAAATGGTGAAGGTTTACAACACGAAGATGGTCACAGCCATATTCAATCTCTTGTTATTCCTAACTGTGTGTCTTATGACCCTGCTTATGTTTATGAAGTGGCAGTTATCCTACAAGACGGTATCAACCGTATGTACGGTGAAAAACAAGAAGATGTGTTCTACTACATCACTACATTAAACGAAACTTACGAACAACCAGCAATGCCAAAAGGCGCAGAAGAAGGTATTCGTAAAGGTATTTATAAATTTGAAACCGTTGAAGTGAAAGGCAACAAAGGTCATGTTCAATTATTAGGTTCTGGTGCGATCTTCCGTCACGTTCGTGAAGCAGCACAAATCCTTGCTAATGAATATGGTGTAAGCTCAGATGTATATAGTGTGCCTTCATTTACTGAAGTGGCTCGTGAAGGTGCAGATGCAGTACGTTGGAATATGTTACATCCAACAGAAACACCACGCGTACCTTATATTGCACAAGTAATGAACGATGCACCAGCTGTTGCAGCAACTGACTACATGAAATTATTTGCAGAACAAGTTCGTGCATTCATTCCTGCACAAAGCTATCACGTATTAGGTACTGATGGTTTCGGTCGTTCAGACAGCCGTGAAAACTTACGTGAACACTTCGAAGTGGATGCGCGTTATGTTGTAGTTGCAGCATTACATGAACTTGCAAAACAAGGCAAATTTGATGCGAAAGTGGTGGCTGATGCAATCGCGAAATTTGGTTTAAAAACTGAAATTTTAAATCCGCTTTACGCTTAATAAAAACATCCTGTGTGTAAGAGCACACAGGAGCATCTACAAATAAAGTGCGGTTGATTTTAACTGCGTTTTTTAAAGGTAAGATAACATGTCAAAACAAATTCAAATTCCTGATATCGGTAGTGATGAAGTTACCGTAACAGAAGTGATGGTGAAAGTAGGTGATACCATTACCGCTGATCAAAGTATTATTAATGTTGAAGGTGATAAAGCTTCAATGGAAGTACCAGCACCAGAAGCTGGTGTGGTAAAAGAAGTATTAGTAAAAGTGGGTGATAAAGTTACAACTGGCACACCAATGCTTGTTTTAGAGTCAGCTGATGCGGCAGCACCTGCTGCAGCAGCACCTGCGCCGGCAGCCGCACCAGCAGCTGCAAGTGGAGGTGCTGGCGCTGC
>OCAA01001302.1_pt1 | contig 13444 bp, 9 predicted proteins | sample 1538241 | NCBI WGS metagenome assembly OCAA01 (sample SAMEA2580241, study PRJEB22360) | human gut metagenome | biome: human gut; feature: human-associated habitat; material: faeces | place: Denmark | collected 2008/2010
AAAGTACGGATTGGTTGGTTAGATAATCTTTGTCCAATGGCACAAACAAGAGAAGAGTCAAGGCCACCACTTAATAAATAACCAATTGGAGCATCTGACATAAATCTTTTTTCAACGGCTTTTTCAAGTTTTGTTTTTAAGTTTTTCGCAATTGTTTCTAAATCATCATCAACAATTGTTTTAGGATCACTTAAATCGTTATAACAAATAAATTGTCCATCTAAATAATAATGTCCTGGTGGAAAAGGCATAATATCATCACATAGATCAAATAAAGCTTTTGCTTCTGAAGCAAAACAAATTTGATGTTCTTTTTTACTATAACCATAGAACATTGGACGAATTCCCATTGGATCTCTTGCGGCTATAAGCTGTTTTGTTTTGGTATCATAAAGAACCATCGCAAATTCTGCATCTAAATATTTACATAAGATTTCAATTCCATATTGATCATAAAGAGGAATTAAAACTTCGCAGTCACTTCCTGATTTAAAAGTGTACTCTTTTGATAATTTATTTTTTAATTCTGGATAGTTATATATTTCTCCATTACATACTAAAGTACAATCTTTGTAAACAAAAGGTTGATTTCCATTTGTTGATAAATCCATAATTGACAAACGGTTAAATCCCCAAGTAATCCCGTTACTTACAGAGATATGTTGATGATCAGGACCACGATAAGCGGCTTTATCCAAAGCATCATTAAATTCCTGTAATTTAAATTCTTCACTTCCTACGACTAAAAAACCACACATTTTTAATATCCCCCTTATAATTAAAAAATCGCACAGAATGTGCGAGTATCGTGTAACATATAAATCCAAAAGATATACATGGTACGGAAAATACTTCTAAGAGTACTCGATACCCGCTAGTTGTAACATAACTAGAAACGTTCTAGCCTACTTGCTTTTGCTTTCGGTAGACAGCTCAAAGGTGTTCTTCATATTTTTGTTCACTACTAGACTCACACCATCTTCTAGCTCGCTTAAGTTTCGTAAAAATACTACTCTCCTTATCATTGCTTTTGACTTGGTTACAGTATAGTATAATTTATAAATAAAATCAATAATAAATATTTAATATGATAAAAAATAATCGACTTTATACAATAAAAAAGAGGAAAATGAAACAAATTTGAGACAAAAAAAGAAATAAAATGATGTATAATGGTAACATCTAAAAGTAGATGAAGTACAAGGAGTGGAAAAATGACAAAAGATATTCATATGTTAGTAAGTATGATCAATATGAAATTAAGAGACGATGACATGAAATTAGTACATGTTCTTTCTATTTATGATTTAAAAGAAGATGAGTTCTTAAAAAGATTAGATGAAAATGATTATTTTTATGATGAAATGACAAACCAAATTAAAACAAAATAATTGTTTTATCGAAGATAAATGATATAATGGGAATACTAATACGGAGGGAATTTAAAATGTTAAAATTAGAAGATTTTCAAGCGGCTAAAAAAAGAGTTGATGAAGTCATCTTACCAACTCATTTAATACATAGTGAAGCATTTTCTGAAGAAAGCGGTAATGATGTATATATCAAACCTGAAAACTTACAAAAAACAGGAGCATTCAAAATTAGAGGTGCCTACAATAAAATTATGAAATTAGATGATGAAGCAAAGAAAAAAGGGTTGATTGCTTCTTCGGCTGGAAATCATGCACAAGGTGTAGCTTATGCAGCAAAAAAATTAGGGGTCAAAGCAACAATTTGTATGCCAGCACATACACCTTTAATTAAAGTGGATGCAACAAAAGCACATGGAGCTGATGTTGTTTTATATGGTGAAGCTTATGATGAAGCTTATGAAAAAGCAGTAGAATTACAAAAATCTGAAGGTTATACTTTTGTTCATCCTTTTGATGATGAAGATGTTATGGAAGGACAAGGAACAATTGCTTTAGAAATTATGGAAGAACTTCCAGATGTTGATTATATTCTTGTACCTATTGGTGGTGGAGGATTGATTTCTGGTATTGCTTGTGCAGCAAAACAAATTAATCCATCTGTTAAAATTGTAGGGGTTGAACCAGAAGGAGCTGCAAGTGCATTAGCGGCAGTTGAAGATGATCAACTTGTTAAGTTAAGTGAAGTAAGTACAATTGCTGATGGGACAGCGGTTAAACAAATTGGAGAAACACCATTTGAGTATATTAAAAAATATGTTGATGAAATTGTTACGGTAAGTGATTATGAACTAATGGAAGCGTTCTTGATACTTGTTGAAAAACATAAATTAATTGCTGAAGGATCTGGTATTTTATCACTTGCAGCATTAAAGAAATTACATTGTAAACGTAAAAAAGTTGTATCACTTATTTCTGGTGGAAATATGGATGTAATGACAATTTCTTCAATGATCAATAAAGGACTTATTTCAAGGGGGAGAATCTTAACATTCTCTGTACAATTACCTGATATTCCAGGACAATTAGAAATTGTATCTCGATTATTAAATGAATGTAATGCAAATGTTATTGGTGTTGAACATAACCAATTTAAAAACTTTGCACGTTTTTCAGAAGTAGAATTAAGGGTTACTTGTGAAACAAATGGTGAAGCGCATATTCAAATGATTGTTGATAAATTTAAAGAAAATGGATATACAATTGTAAAAATTAACTAAGCAATCGAAAGATTGCTTTTTTTGTACTCTTTTTTATGTGTATTCGTTATCTAAAATGAGGGTTATATTGTGAAAAGAAAAATAGAAGATTTTTTTAAGCGATTTACAGCTTTAAAACAAGTAAAAAATTAAAAATTATTATGGTGGTTGGTTTGGTTTTGGGAGCTGTAAAGGTATTATTTTGTGATTTTCAACAAAGTGAATTCATACTTAAATTTGATACAATTAATGTTGAATTGGGACAAACTGTATCGACTGATATAGATAGCTATTTAGATAAAAATAAGCTAAGTAATAAAGTTGTTAAAAAAATCATTAAAGAAACTGAGGGAAAGGATAATTTAAAGTATGTGAAGGTTATCAATAAAGATGAAAATGGAAAAGTTATTTCTAAAGAGGAAAAAGACTATCCTGAAGTTGGTAATTATGAAATGCATTTTATATACGAAAATGAAGTGGCTACAATAAAAGTAATTGTCAAAGATACAGCAAAACCGGAAATTAAAGCGCCTACTAGTATTGATATTTTTCAATATACGGATTTATCAACATTCAATTTTGATGAACTATTAGAGAGTATGGATTATAGTGATGTTAAAGATTGGATTGTTAATACATCTAAAGTTGATGTGAATACAGTTGGAACTAATAAACTGAAGGTTTCTATTCAAGATAAATACAAAAATAAAGCGTCAAAGAAATTAAAAGTAAATGTAGTATAGGCTCTTGAAGTTGCTGAAGGAGAAGTCTCAGTTACTGAAATTATTACAGATGAAAATGGAAATAAGAAAATTGTTATCACTAAAAAATCTAACAATCAAGTTTCTAAAACTGATGCAATAGCGTCTACATTACCTGTATCTAATACAGGAACTGTTAAGAGTGATACGACTAACACAAAACCAACAACAAACACTGGAAGTAGCACACTTGCTCCTAGCAACAATTCATCTGGATCAAGCAATTAAATTCTATCAATAGTGGAAACAGTTCAAGCAATACGAACACCTCTAATACAAATAGCGATTCAAACAATACAGCTAAAGCATCAACACCAGTCCATGATGAAACAGTTACTACAGGCTATAAATGTTCTTGTGTTGAAATGAAATAAATTTTTAAAAAATCAAAACAATTTATATGGGCATTATTTAAACTATTTGAATTTTGACAATATTAGGATCATCCCCAGATATTTCATCAGAATTGTCTTTTACGGTTTGATTTTTAACAAAAGATAACAAATATTTAATTATGTAAATCCTAATCAAAAAAGATGGAATATGGCTGTACTTCCATCTTTTTCTTATGAAAATAGTTCTAATAGAATTGCACAAAAAAGTCAATAGATTTTAAAAATAGACGTGATAAAATGATAGTATAGAATTGTAGTTGAGAGGTGGAACTTGTTCCATTACTACAGCTAAGGAATATAATTCAGGTGTTAATTGGTGTTATTAAAAAATATTCCCTTCCGATAGAAAGATGATAGAATTGTAATTGATTATGTAAGTCCTATTCATTTAGAAGAGTTAGAAATAGATTAAAAATTCAAAGGAGTGGAAATATGGAAACAAAAAAACAAAATTTTATTGAAAAATATTTAGATACAAAACAGAAAAAAATAGTTGCTGGTTGTTTAGCAGGTGTTTTTGTTATTGGAGCTGCTGGTGCAGTCATTCTAAATAACAACGGTTCTAAAAATCTAGTCTTAACATCAAATGAAGTGGATGCTGAACTTGGTCAAAAAGTTTCAACTAATGTTGCTGATTATTTGGATGCAAATAAAGTTGATAATCTAGATAAGATCATTAAAGATACAAAAGAAAAAGACAATCTTAAATATGTTACCGTAACAAATAAGGATGAAAATGGAAATGTTGTCTCGAAAGAAGAAAAAGACTATCCAAAAGTCGGTAACTATGAAATTAACTTTATATATGGCAAAGAAAAAGCTACTGTAAAAGTAACTGTAAAAGATACAACAGCACCTGAAATCAAAGCACCTGACAGTATTGACATCATTCAATATACAGATCTTTCTGCTTTTAATTTCAGTGAGCTTTTAGAAGCTACAGATTACAGTGATGTCAAGGATTGGAAGATCGATACATCTAAAGTAGATGTCAATACAATTGGAAGCTATGATTTGAAAGTTTCTATTCAAGATAAATATAAGAATAAGGCATCAAAGAAATTAAAAGTCAATATCGTACAAGCTCCTGAATTTGCTGAAGGAGAAGTTGCTGTTACCGAAGTAGTAACTGATGAAAATGGGAATAAGAAGACTGTTGTTACAAAAAAAGCAAGTGATCAAGTTTCCAAAACTGATGCAGTAGCAAGTACATCTCCAGTATCAAATAAAGGAACAGTAAACAATTCATCAAGTGAAAGCACAACAAAACCATCTTCAAATAGTGGTACTAGTAAACCATCAACAGGGAACAGTTCTAGTTCATCAAATAACAATACTGGAAGCAGTTCATCATCTTCATCTAAGGGTGATGAACATAAACATAATTACAACATCCCTGTTACAAAAACAGTACACCATGACGCTGTAACACGTCAGGAAACATATACAGTTGTAGATAAGGAAGCCTATGATGAACCTGTTTATGAAACACATGTTGTATGTAAAGTGTGTGGACAAGATTTTGGAAAAGGAGAAGCAGCATCTGATCAAGCTGGTATTCATAGTGCAGAATTTGGACATTCTTATCATTCAACTAAAGTACAAGCAGGAACTAAACATCATGATGCTGTAACACATCAAGAAACACGTACTGTGACTGTGACACCAGCCTATGATGAAACAGTAACGACCGGCTACAGATGTTCATGTGGTGCGGTCAAATAAAAAATGAATAAAGACAAGGACAATCGAATGATTGCCATTTTTACATAGATGGAACATGTTCCATCTTTTATTTTTGAAGGGAGAAAGTTCAATGATAAAAGTTCATATTTATAAATGGGTGTTTCACCCATAAGGCAATCGAAAGATTGTCTTTTTTTGTTGTTCAAAGGTCGATTACTTTATCAATCATAAAACCTGCTTAGAGAAGTAACACTGGTATTGAAACTTGTATCAGTAAAATATCGCCATTTTTATCGTATCTAGCCATACACTCCTTCAGTGTGGCAGATACGATAAGATGTAAATTTATTTATGAAGGAGGAAACTATTCTGATGAATAGAAGAAGAGTATTTAATAAACTTGGAAAAATATTCATGGTTATGACAATGATCCTTTCTATGTGTTTTTCTACAGGAAACACAACGGTCAATGCTTGGGATGGAAATGTCCCCCATGAATTTACAAGAGTAAAAAATATTAAGTATCCTGAATGGTGGGGGCGTAAAATAGCATCATTAAAGCAGTGGTCAACTTATTCATGCAAGTATAACGGTCAGTGGTCGTACTGTCTTGAATCTTCTAAAAAAACACCATTGGCAGGAAACTATACGGCTTCAGTTATTGAAAATAATTCAATGGTTAGAAAGCTGTTATATTATGGATTTGGAGGACCGGCCGCATGGGATGTTTTTGGGCCAAATCATGATTTGAAAACTGCTGTATGTCCAGATGACAGCTATCTTTCAAATGATGATGTCAAATATCTGTTGACACATATCTTTTTAAGCGGTGCCTACAGTGGTGACTGGAACGGCTTCAGCGAAGAATTATTTAATCAAACATTTGGTGGAAACTATGGTACAAATCTCATGAATATATATCGAGGCATTGAACAGTTGCCTGATCCATCAAACGGTGTCAATTTCTCTACAGGAAATACGGCAAAGTTTACTGCAACCTATGACAAGGCAAATGCACAACAGATAACAAACATGGTAACATTCAATGCCAATTCAAATGAAACAGTACAGATTCCGTTACAGGATAATGTTACGATTCATATTGCAGGTCTTTCATCGACACAGACAAGTGGAATGGCAACAATATACGGTGGTCAGTCATTCTATTTGACAACTCCTGCAACGAATCCGTTAAACAATTATCAAAGTGGCAATCTTACTTCATCTGCCAAAGGAAAATTCTGTGCCCTAGCAATCAGTGATGGAAACAGTGCGAGTCAGACACATGGGTCATGGTATCAGGAAACAGCTGATACATTAAAATATTCTGTTGAATGGATGGGATTTGGTTATATTGATTTAAAGAAAACGTCTGCCAATCCTGATATGACAAACAACAGCAGACTTTATTCTTTGGAAGGTGCCAAGTATGGAATCTATGAAGGTGACAGTCTTGTTCAAGAATTGACTACAGATGTCAATGGCTATGCAAAATCATCACTTCTTTTAGAAGGTAAATATACTGTAAAAGAAATCTCTGCCAGTAAGGGCTATGATGTTGATCAGACTTCTCATGGTGTAACTGTCACAAGAGGTCAGACTACAACGACAAATGTAACAGAAAAGCCAAAGAACGATCCAATTGGTCTTGAAATCGTCAAAAATGATGCTGAAAACAAGGTTATGCCTCAAGGAGATGCTACTCTTGAAGGTGCTGAATTTACCATCAAATATTATGATGAATATTATACAAAGGATAACCTTCCATCGAAGGCAACACGTACTTGGGTTGTAGCTACTAAAGAAGTAACATATTCAACTGGAAAGAAAGGATATGTTGCTAGACTTTCAAATTCAAATAAAGTATCGGGTGACGATTTCTATACTGATGAGAACGGAGCTATTACATTACCCCTTGGAACTATTTCCATTGAAGAAACTAAAGCCCCTAAAGGGTATTTCTTAAAGGGAGCTAAATTAAACGTTACAGATACAGCTACAGGTACCACTGCAACAGTAGAAGACAGTAACTATGTTGCTCAAATTACAAAGCAATATACAGGAGCTAAATTACAATTCGGTAATGATGCCAATCAAATGATTGTTCAAGAAACGGTCAAAAAACAACGTATCCAATTGTTTAAAAGTGGTGAAAGAGAAGGAATCTCTGGAGTTGTTAAAGGATTACAGGGTGCAGAGTTTACTTGGAAGCTTAAAACAGAAGTAGACAATGTTGGCTGGGATAACGCTAAAACCTATGCTGTCATTACGACAAATGAAAACGGTCGTGCCATTACTGACTATCTTCCTTATGGTAAATATCTTGTAAGAGAAACAAAGACACCTAAGGATTATATGACAGCACCTGATTTTACTGTTTCAGTTACTAAGGATTCTTCAGAGTACAATGAACTCGAACAGGTCAAACTTGTAAGTGTCAACAATAAACCGTTTGCTTCCTATGTCAAATTGGTAAAAGTAGATGATGAAACAGGAAAGAAAGTAACTCTCAATAGTGCTTCTTTTAAAATCAAAGATGCTCAAGGAAACTATGTCGTTCAGAAAGTATCGGGTACGAAGGTAGATACCTTTACCACAAATTCAGATAATGAAATCATTCCTGTTGTTGAAAAAGGAACAGTAACTCTTCCATTGATGCTCAATGCAGGAACATATACGATTGAAGAAATCAAGACACCAAAAGGTTTTCTTGATCTTGAAAAACCAGTTGAATTCGTTATATCAAGTACCTATGACTATGATGTGGATGAAGACGCTGATCCAATCGTTGAAGTAAAGATCAAAAACAGACAGCCTAAAGGAGAAATCAAACTTAATAAAACGGTCATGGATTTAGATACAGATACAGATTTGGTAGATCGTTCGGATCTGTCTAAAATCCAATTTGTATTGAAGGCAAAAGAAGATATTTATAGTTCGATTGACGGCTCTTTGATGTTTGGAAAGGATTCTGTCATTACAACTGAAAACTCAGGAGCTATTGTCAATACAGGAAGTGAAGTTGGAAATGGTATCTATGCCCTTTCTTTAGATGGACATTTAGATATTTCTAATCTGCCAATGAGTACGAAGGGAGCTTCATATTATCTTCAGGAAGTTAAAACTTTAGATGGTTGCGTATTAGATACAGCTCAATATGATGCCGTATTCAAACAATCTGATTTCACTACAAAAAATTACATTAAGTCATTTGATGTAGAAAACAAAACAACTGACTTTGAATTCAACAAAACTGATGTTACTGGGGACAAAGAAGTTGAAGGTGCTCAATTGACTATTACTGATGAAGATGGAAATGTAGTAGATCAATGGACTTCTACTGACAAAGTACATTCAATCGAAGGTCTTGTTGTTGGTAAGACTTATACATTGTCTGAAACTGTTACAGCTAAAGATTATGTAAAAGCAACAGATATTAAATTTACTGTTAAAAATTCTAGTGAACTTGAAACAGTTACCATGAAAGACAAACAGGTATTTGTTTCAAAAACAACTGTTGGCGGTGAAGAAGTCACTGGTGCTCATATGCAAATTATTGATGAAGGCGGAAACATCATTGATGAATGGTACAGTGAAGGAAAATCTCATATTGCTAACGGATTAGAAGAAGGTAAAACTTATACATTGCACGAAGATTTATCTCCTTTAGGATTCAATCTTGCAAATGATTTCACTTTTGAAGTTACAAAAGAAAAAGAAAATCAAACAGTAGAAATGATTGATACTATTACAGAAGTAAATAAAACAGATGTTGATGGTAAAGCTGTAAAAGAAGCAACTTTATCTATCGTATCAGAAAAAACTAAAGATATCGTTGATCAATGGGTAACTGGACAACATATCCTAGACATTGATAAGGATATCAAATCTCAATTAGAAGAAAATGGTAAAGCTGAAGGAACATACATGGATGAAGAAGATTCTATGGTTATGTTCAGTATTGCTAAAAATAAAGATCGTGATGACTATACTTTTATGCAAGTTAAAGATGGTATTACTACTTATTCTAATATTGATCTTGATGGTAATGAAACAACTCACAGAGTTCAAGGACTTGTTGCTGGTGAAAAATATATCTTAAGAGAAACAAAAACTCCTGAAGAATATGTTCAAGCAAAAGAGATTGAATTTACTGCTGGTGAAGATGAGGATCAAACATTAGTAATGCAAGATAAACAGGTGTCTTTCACTAAAACAGATGTAACTGGCGAAAAAGAAGTTGAAGGAGCTACGATTACTGTTAAAGAAAAAGAAACAGATAAAATAGTTGATGAATGGATTTCAGGAAAAGAAGATCATAAGATCAAAGGATTAGAAGAAAGAAAAACTTATATTCTTTCAGAAATAGTAACTCCAGAAGATTATGTCAAAGCAACAGATATTGAATTTACAGTTACAGAAGAAAAAGTCAATCAAGAAGTCAATATGAAAGATAAACAGGTAAAGGTTTCCAAAACAACTGCTGGTGGCGATGAAGTCGTTGGTGCATCTATGCAAATAAGAGATGAATTTGGAAATATCATTGATGAGTGGATTTCTGATGGCAAAGAACATTATGCAACAGGTCTTGTTGAAGGTAAAAAGTATATTTTACATGAAGATCTTGCTCCTGCAGGATTAAATCTTGCTAATGATATTGAATTTGAAGTTCCATATGCTAAAGAAAATCAAAAAGTAGAAATGATTGATACAATCAATGAAGTTTCAAAAGTTGATGAAAAAGGTAACTTATTAAAAGGTGCTGAAATGACAGTCACTTCTAATAAGACTAAAAACATTATTGACAAATGGATTTCAGGACAACATATCTTTGATGTTACTGATGAAATGAAATCTCAATTAAAAGAAATTGGTAAAGCTGAAGGAATGTATGTTGATAATGAAGATTCAACAGTTCAATACAGCATTGCTAAAAACAAAGGTAAAGATGATTATACTGTAATGTTTGTAAAAGATGGTATTACTACTTACACAAACATTGATCTTGATGGTAATGAAACAAGACACATGATTCAAGGTCTTGAAGCTGGTGAAGAATATGTATTGAAAGAAACAAAAACTCCTAACGGATATGCAACTTTTAAAACACAAACATTCACAGCAGAAGAAGGCAAAGATACATCCTTATCAATGGTGGATGAAGATACAAAAGGAGAAGTATCTAAACAAGATATTACTACTAAAAAAGAACTTGAAGGTGCTAAACTTAAAGTTACCGACAAAGATGGTAAAGTCATTGATGAATGGACTTCAGGAAAACAACCTCATATGATCAAAAACTTAACTGCTGGAGAAACTTACACATTAACTGAAGTTATTGCGCCCAAAAATTACAAAATAGCTGAATCATTAAGGTTCACAGTTAAAGATACAGGAAAAATTCAAAGAGTTATTATGTATGATCGACCTGTTAATAATTATGTAGAAACAGGCGATGAAAATAATTATTATTTTATATTAATGCTTATATGCATGATATTTATTGGGCGCTTGCTAAAAAGCTACTTAAATAATTTCATCGATTAAACCATATTCTATGGCGTCTTTTGGATCCAAATAATAGTCGCGTTCGCAATCTTGAATTATTTTTTCAATGGATTGATGTGAGTTTTGAGAGAGTATTTCTGCTAATTTCTTTTTTTGCTTTTCGATTCTCTTAGCATTGATTGAAATATCGGTTGCTTGACCTTCTAGAGAGGCAAGGGGTTGATGAATCATGATTTCACAATTTTTTAAAGCACAGCGTTTTCCTTTTTTTCCTGCACTTAGCAAAATAGCAGCCATGCTGGCGGCAATACCACAACAAATAGTACTAATATCACATGAAACAAAATTCATAGTGTCAAAAATTGCTAAACCGGCAGATACACTTCCTCCAGGTGAATTAATATAAAGATAAATATCACTGTGACTATCTTTAGCTTCGAGATAGAGTAATTGACCAATAATAGAGCTTGACATAGCGTCGTCAATTGTACCGGTCAGAAGAATAATTCTTTCTTCAAGCAATTTGGAATAAATATCGTAAGCATAATGATATTGATGATCTTTTTCTATGATAGTAGGGATAAGATGCATAAAATAACCTCCATACGTTATTATAGAAATAAAAGTGGAAAAATATTCTTAATAAAAAATAAAAAAGAAGTAAAAAAAGTGTAAGCGCTAACGATGTGATGAAATGGGAATTAATTGAAAAATAAAGGAAAAATTAATGCATCTTATACAAGAAATCAACGTTGTAGTAGTTGCTTTTGTGAAGTTTTTGACTTATAATAATGGCATAAAAGCTATTTACAAGGAGGAATATTAATAAAATGGCAGTAAAAGTAGCAATTAACGGATTTGGACGTATCGGACGTCTAGCATTCAGACAAATGTTCAATGCAGAAGGGTATGAAGTTGTAGCAATCAATGACTTAACTAATCCTAAAATGTTAGCACACTTATTAAAATATGATTCAGCACAAGGTAAATATGCATTAGCTGATACAGTAGAAGCTGGTGAAGATTCAATCACAGTTGATGGAAAAGAAATCAAAATCTACGCTAAAGCTAACGCAGCTGAATTACCATGGGGAGAAATCGGTGTAGATGTAGTATTAGAATGTACAGGATTCTATGTATCTAAAGCTAAATCTCAAGCTCATATCGATGCTGGAGCTAAAAAAGTTGTTATCTCAGCACCTGCTGGAAATGACTTACCAACAATCGTATTCGGTGTAAACGAAGGTACTTTAAAAGCTTCTGACACTATCATCTCAGCAGCTTCATGTACAACTAACTGTTTAGCACCAATGGCTAACGCTTTAAATAATTTAGCACCAATCAAATCTGGTATCATGTTAACAGTACATGCTTACACTGGAGATCAAATGGTATTAGATGGACCTCATAGAAAAGGTGACTTAAGAAGAGCTCGTGCAGCTGCAGTTAACATCGTTCCTAACTCAACAGGTGCTGCAAAAGCAATCGGATTAGTAATCCCAGAATTAAATGGTAAATTAATTGGTTCTGCACAACGTGTACCAGTTCCAACTGGATCTACAACTATCTTAACTTCAGTTGTTGAAGGTGAAGTTACAGTTGAAGAAGTAAATGCAGCTATGAAAGCAGCAACTACTCCATCATTCGGATATACTGAAGAACCATTAGTATCTTCTGACATCGTAGGAATCACTTACGGATCATTATTCGATGCAACTCAAACTATGGTTAAACCATTAGACAACGGAACTACAGAAGTTCAAACAGTTGCTTGGTATGACAACGAAAACTCATACACTTCTAACATGGTTAGAACAATCAAATATTTTGCTGAATTAGCTTAATCTAGCGAAAAATATGCTAAATAAAAAAAGGGTTTCAAGATAGAAGAAGCCCTTTTTTTACGCCAAAACCCGCATGAAATCAACGTTTTTTGATTTGCGGGTTTTTATTTTTTATGAATAAAATAATGCTCAAAAATGCCTTGAAAATAGGCTATACCAAAAAAATACCAAAAAAATTCGAAAAAAAGTGCAAAATTCCCACCAAAAAAGCATCAAAAAATCATTAATTTTTGATGCTTAAAAGAAAAAAACTATCTAACATAAATTAACTTTTTGAAACTGTAATGCTAATAATGAGAATTTATACTAAAAACTAAGGCGCTTATCATTGTAAAGTAAAGATCTAATTAATAAAATAACTTTCACAAATATTATAAATAATAGTGATAGTTGGTAATATTAATTTTTTCATAGTTTTTCCATTTTTTTAATGTTCAGTGATAGTTGTTTCGATTTCATATATAATTGAATTCTTTTGATCTTGTATATAATCATACCAAAGAATTCCTATCCAAATTGCTAAAATTGTACATGTTACTGAAAAAAATATAAGGAATTTTCCATCTAAATTTTATATCTAATTTTCGATTATCCGCATAAACACTATACTTTCAAGTATTT
>OCAA01001307.1_pt1 | contig 13421 bp, 10 predicted proteins | sample 1538241 | NCBI WGS metagenome assembly OCAA01 (sample SAMEA2580241, study PRJEB22360) | human gut metagenome | biome: human gut; feature: human-associated habitat; material: faeces | place: Denmark | collected 2008/2010
GCGGATGTCACCCCAACGGGTTGGCTGCCCGCTCCGGCTCCCCCGCCGATGCGTTCGGATGTATTGATTAATAGTACTCTCATTTTTGTGGAATGTTTGGACAAAAGTACTGCTTTTGCCGCTTTCTGCTCTATAAATCTTTTATTTTTTTAGTCTGTAACCGCTAAACTCCCTATCTTTGCCGAGGTTAAAAGCTCGTAATGCCGGGAGCAGTGGAGATGTTGCACTGAGCAACGGATTGAACGTCGTGGAAAACGAGTTTTTCGCCGGAAGAAACCTGGAGTTCATCGGTAGAAAATAAATGTGAATATGGGAGATAAAGGAATGAAAAAGCTGGAGCTACTGTGGCAGACTTTCCTGAGCGTGGTGAAGATTCTGCTACAATCCAAATGGCGTACGCACCTACCGTCGTCGTTCAGTAATCCGGAAGAGCTGTTGATACTTGCCAACGGTCCTTCATTGAACCGTACGGTTCGGGAAGCTCCGGACTTTGTACAGGGCAAGACGCTGCTGGCGGTGAATTTCTGCGTTACTTCCCCGATGTTCGAGCAGCTCCGCCCGGAGATATATCTGATAGCCGACCCTCTGTTCTGGATTGTTCCCGAGAAGCGGGTACAATTGTTCCGGACGCTTGCCGAAAAAACTGCTTGGCCGATGAGTCTGTTTATTCCCGCCCGTGCTTTGAAGAACAAAGAGTGGCAGCCTATGTTGGCGGGTAACAGGAATATTCGCCTCTGTATTTACAATACCACTCCGATAGAAGGTGTGCAGGGATTCTGCAACTGGGTATTCGCTAAGGGTTGGGGTGTGCCCCGTCCGCACAACGTACTGATTCCTTCTATTGCCATCGGGTTGCGTTTACCTTTCAAGAAAATTTATCTGGCAGGCGCCGATCACTCCTGGTTGCCGGAAATCACGGTGACGGACGACAACGTGGTACTGATGCACCAAAAACATTTCTATGACCAGAATAAGTCGCAGGCGGCAACGGTGACGCAGGAGAATCTGCATAGCGCACGGCTTTATACGATACTTTACCACATGTATGTGGCCTTTAAGTCCTACTTCGTGCTCGAAGCCTATGCGCGCCGGTTGGGCAAGGAAGTGATCAACGTTACGCCGGGCAGTTATATAGACGCTTTTAAACGAATGAAAGTATGAAAGACGGAATCATCATTCAGGCACGTACCGGTTCTACCCGGTTGCATAATAAAATACTGCTCCCTTTCTATGGCGGGCAGCGCATTATCGACATTTTAATCGGAAATATCAAGCAGGCCTGCGCCGATAAGACTATTGTGCTTGCCACTACCGACCGTCCGCAGGATGATATACTGGCAGAGGTTGCCCGCGAAGCAGGTATCTGTTGCTACCGGGGAGACGAGGACAATGTACTCGACCGCTTTATCCGGGCTGCCGAAACATTCAACCTTGACCGCTTTATCCGTGTCTGTTCGGACAATCCTTTCCTGCGTCCCGACAGCTTCCGGGCTTTCTTCGAGGAGCACGATGCCCGTCCGGCAGATTATATCGCTTACGGTTTTGCAGACGGCCGTCCCACTATCAAATCTCATTTGGGCTTGTTTGCCGAGCTGACGACTGCCGATGCCCTGCGCCGTGCAGCCGCCGCTACGCAGGAAAAACTGTACATAGAGCACGTTACGATTTATCTCTATACACATCCCGAAGCGTTCAGCGTTCGCCTGCTTCCGTTGCCCGATGAGCTGGAAGGGCGGTTGGATCTTCGCTTTACGCTCGATACAATGGAGGATTTCACCCTGTTGCAAGAGCTTTACGTCGCTTTCTGCGAGCAGACCGACCATAGCATCCATGCACTGCTCCGGTTGGTGGAGACACATCCGGAGTATAGGGTCAAAATGCTGGAAAATATAGCGAAAAACGAGAAATAAGCTCCGGCTTTATCGCAGGGAGACTTCTTGGAAAAGGAAAAGATTATGCTGCCGGGAAGAGGCCGGAAACAGTCGCTGACCGGACTCCATTCAGCCACTGACTGAAAGGGGGATGACTCCCTGACTGAGTGCCTTTCACTCCCTGACTCATTGTCCCCCTTTCTACAGTGTATTGTGGCAGGGAAGGAAGATAGATTTGATGATAGTAAACAAAAATAACAGTTGCCGAATGAAGAGTACATACATTATCGGAGAAATAGGACAGAACCATAACGGTTCCGTCGATATCGCCAAGTTGATTGTAGACCTGGTGTCACGTCCCGTACGCGAAGAAGTCTTTAATCTGGAACTCCGTCCTATGGACGCGGTAAAGATGACCAAGCGGGATTTGAATGAAGAACTGACCGATTCGCAGATGAACCGTCCGTACGACTCTCCCCACTCTTTCGGACGCACCTATGGCGAGCACCGCGCTTATCTGGAACTGACGGACGAGGAGCATTTTGAAGTTTACAAGCATGCCAAGTCATTGGGCCTGGACTTCGTGGAAACACTGTGCTCAAAAGGCTGCATGTCTTTATTGAAGCTCTTTACGCCCGACCGCCTCAAGGTGGCAAGCCGCGACCTTACCAACCTGCCGCTGTTGGAAGTGATGGCGGAAACCAGGATTCCTATCATCCTTTCCACCGGTATGGCAGGCAAGAAGGAACTGGACGATGCTCTGGAGGTTATTACCCGTTATCACAACGATATATCCATACTGCATTGCGTATCGCAGTATCCCACTCAGCCCGATAATCTGAACCTGAGAACGATAACTTATCTGAAACAGCATTACGGACAATACCATATCGGCTTTTCCGACCACACCATTGGCATTGCCGCTCCGGTGGTTGCCGTAGGAATGGGTGCGGAGATTATAGAGAAGCACGTCACCATTGACCGCCGCATGAAGGGAACAGACCAACAAGGTTCTCTGGGACCGGACGGTGTGAACCGCATGATTCGTGATATCCGCATTGCCGAGCATTGGCTGGGCAGGGAGGAACTGTATATCGACCCTGCCGTCTCTGCCGCCAAAGTGAAACTGGAGCGTTCCATTGCTACGAACAAGGCGCTGCATCCCGGCGATATTATCACGGAAGAGGATATTCACCTGCTTAGTCCGGGCGACGGCTTTAAGTGGGCGGAACGAGATAAGGTGGTAGGCCGTCGGGTACGGAAGGAGATACCGCGTAACGAGATTATTTATCCGTCATTGATTGAGGAATGAGACTGCTTGCCGTTGTTGTGCTTTATCATCCCGGTAAGGATTTGGCCGGGAATATCAACAGTTATCTGTCGCAGGCAGACAGATTACTGTTGTGGGATAATACGCCCGGAGGCGGAAGGGAACAGTTGCCTTTGTCGGGCGTCACTCATCCGGAGCGTCTGGAATACAGAGGGTGTGGACGGAATGTAGGCATCGGCACTGCGCTGAATGATGCCGTGGCTTACGCCCGCGAGCATGGATATACGCATCTTCTGACGCTGGACCAGGACAGTTACTTCCTGCCAGGAGTTTTCCGGGATTATACGGCTGCCATCCGGAGTTACGGGGAAGAAAAGCGGGTTATTTTCTCCGTCAATTATTTTATAAAGTCTCAGCAGGCTCCGCTTTATCCCGTTGCCGACAGGGTGGATGAGGTCTCTTCCGCCATGACTTCCGGTACTGTTTATCCGGTCGGCTTGTTCGAAGAACTGGGCGTTTTTATGGAAGAGTTGTTTGTATGGGGCATCGACTGCGAGTACTGCTGGCGTGCAGCGCGTAAAGGAGTACGGACGGTTTGTTTCAAAAATATCCTGTTGCAGCACGATTTGGGGTATCAGAAGAAGAAACACCGCTTGCTGGGTAAGGAGGTTTTTCCGAACGAGTATCCGCCGGCACGTACTTATTACAATGTGCGCAATGGCATGGTACTTCACAGACTCTATCCTGAGAGCCTGAACCTGAAAGCCCATTTACGCTACCATCTATATAAACGGATTGTCTTTGTGCTGTTGTATGAAAAGCAGAAGATAGCCAAATGGAAAGCTCTGTGGGACGGCTATCGTGACGGAAAACGCGGTAAATTGGGAGAGCGTGGGCAATAGATATTCTTACATTCTTAATCTTAAAAGAAATAATAGGCATGTTACCGAAATTAGTTATTACCGATATTGACGGTGTATGGACCGACGGCGGAATGTATTATACTGCCGAAGGGGACGTTATGAAACGCTTTTCCGTGAAAGACGGCTGGGGAGTGATTTTTCTGCGCGAATTAGATATACCCGTTGCCATTATGACCGGCGAGAATACGCAAATCGTGCAGAAGCGCGCCGATAAGCTGAAAATCGACTATTGTTATTTAGGGGTCAAGGATAAAGTGGCGCAGGCTGAGGAGTTATGCCGCGAGTTGGGTATTTCGTTGGGCGAGGTTGCCTTTATCGGTGACGATCTGAATGATTTGCCACTGCTGCGTCTGGTGGGTTACAGCGCCTCTCCCAGCAACACGCCCGAATATGTGAAACGGGAAGTAAAGTATGTAACGGCCGCACATGGCGGTTATGGAGCTTTTCGCGAGTTTGTGGAGAAGCTGCTGAGCGATAACGGCGTGCTGGAAAAGACGGTTGGGAAATTCCTATAATGTCCTCTTTGCGTGTGGATGGGTCGTTTTCGCCGGACGTGTCAGATGTGCGGTAACGGTATTACTCTGGAAACGGCGGCTCTTCCCCGTTTCATCATGCCTTTGACAAATCCTGTCAGCCTTTGTGTGGCTGATTGCGGGCGGGGCAATTCCATACGTTTCACATCTTCCATAGTCCACTGCGGTTGATATTGCAGAAGCCGTTTTTCCGTATGCTCTATTTGTTCTTGCTGTCCTTTGCCGATGTAATGGCGGATGAGGTTCAGGCATATCTGCGCATGGGATTGCCGGAGATTGTCGTATACGTCAGTCCTTCTTTCTTTAAAATAATCCATTAGCAACTCCCGGACAATGAGTGCGATGTCCAGTTTCCGGTCTGTTCCGGCTTCACTCCAGATTGCTTTTTCGTGTTGGCGGTAGACGGCCATCGGACGCTTTATATAATGTATCTTCCCGAATTGTGCATTCAGCAAATGTATGGCATAGTCGTAGGTGCTGACACGGGCAAACCATTCGGGCAGTTCGCCGAACAAGCCCCGGCGGAACAAAGCGGATACGTTGGAGATGTAATTGCTGCGTGCAAGGTCTGATATGTCTGTATCCTGCTTCTGCCCGCCATTGCTGAGGCTCTTGGTTCCGCGGTCTTCGTAGTAGTTGATAACCCGGTGAAAACAGGTGGAATAGTCGGGATGCGTATCCAGAAAATCTGCCTGGATTTGCAGTTTCCGTTTGTCTGTCCAGAAGTCATCGCCCTCGCAGATGGCGATATATTGTCCCCGACATTGGGCGTAGGTTTGTATGAAGTTCTGTTGCAGTCCCAGATTTTTCTTCCGGTTGAATAGGACGATTTGTTCCGGGTACTTTTTTTGCCAGTCTGCGCAAATCGTTCCTGTACAGTCCGTACTGGCATCGTTCCCTATGACCAGTTCAAAGGGGAAGTTTGTCTCTTGCAGCATTACGCTGCGGATGGCCTCGTTGATGTAACGTTCCTGATTGTAGGTGAGCATCAGGACGCTGACTTTAAATCCGGTATTATTGTTCATGTCCTTTTTTCTTTCGTATTAATTCCAGCGAGTCTTTCAGTATCTTCGAACCGGTGATATAGGCCGTACCTATATAAATGACCGTGCCGGCTGCCGCTTGTGTGACGAGCAGTAGCAACTGGTTCTCTATCCATCCGCCAATGGGCAGTAGCAATAAGGTCATCAGAATGCTGAGTCCTGCATATGGCAGTAAATCCATAAGTTGCATGGAAAAGCGGTATCCCGTGTAATGGGCGGTGTAAATCATATTGATAATGTATACCAGCAGGCGGGTGACTACAAGACCTGCTACCATCGTCAGCACATCTTCCCGATAGGTAAGCAGCACTACTGCCACGGTGAAGGCTATCTTGTAATATTCTATTTTAAGTATGCCGTCCGAACGTCCGCTTACTTTAATGAAATTATTGTTGATGGCAGTCAGTATGGTGAAGCAACCGCCAAGACAGAGCAGTTGGAAGAAAGGAATGGAAGGCCACCATTCCTCTTTCAGCAGCAAACGGATAACGGGACCTGCCGTAACGAACAGACCTGCCATGATGGGGAGTGTGATGAATGCCGTAAAACGGATGGTCTTGCGATAAGCCCTTATCAGCCTTTCCCGTTCGTTCTGGATGGTACTGAATATGGGAAAGGTGGCATTCTGTATACTTCCGTAAATCAGGCTGACACCCATATCGCACATTTTGTTTCCTTGCGTATAATATCCCAATTGTTTTTGCGGAAACAGTTTGCCGATGATAACGGAATAGATATTCAGGAAGCAGGTATTGATGAGGCTTGCCAATAACAGGCTTGAAGCGAATCCGAACAGTGACCGTATGACCGCGAAGCGGAAAGTCCGTTGCGGACGCCAGTTCTCGCGGCTCCATAGCAGGGTAGCGCGCGCTGCTGCCAGTATTACCGGTTGCAGGGCCAATGTCCATACTCCACAGCCGGTCAGTGCCATGGCAAGCGAGGCTATGCCCGAAACCGTCATGGAGTATAGGTTTATTTGCGTCAACGGTTTGAAACGGATTTGCTTGTTCAGTATGGTGCTTTGTATGATAGTGAGCGCATTGATGGGAAGTGCCAGAAAAATGACAGCCGACAGTTCCACCAGCCTGGGCTGGTTAAAGAAGCGGGCTATCAGCGGGGAACAGCCCATCAGCACTCCATACAGCAGGATACTCATTCCCAGATTGAACCAGAAGACGGAACTGAACTCTTCTGCAGTCGTCTCTTTCTTCTGAATGAGTGCGGCACTGAATCCGCTATCTTGTATGATATTGGCTATGGCGCTGAAAATGGCAAGCATCCCTACCAGCGCATAGTCTTCGACGGAGAGTATATTGGCTACGAGGATACCGACAATAAACAACAGAACTTGCTGGCCCATACGGTCCAGCAAGTTCCAGAGCAATGCTCCTATTGTTTTTTGTTTCAGTGAAGACTCGCTCATAAGGTTTATTTCACTTCACTGCCGGGCTTTACTTCACGCAACAGTGAGGTTACTGCCAGTGAGCCGTCATAGTTTTCGGCAGAAAGTATCATGCCTTCGCTCACCAGTCCGTTCTTGAATTGGCGGGGAGCCAGGTTGGCGATGAACAGTACCTGCTTGCCTACCAGCTCTTCCGGTTGGTAGTGCTGGGCGATACCGCTGACGATAGTACGGTTTTCCAGTCCGTCGGCTATCTTGAACTTCAACAGCTTCTTCATCTTGGGTACGGCTTCGCATTCCAATACGGTTCCTACGCGGATATCCAGTTTCTCGAAGTCCTCGAATGAGATAACGGGCTTGACAGGATTGGCTTTGTAGCCGGCTGCCTCGTTTGCTTTCTTGGTGGCGAGCAGTTTGTCTACCTGTGCCTGGATAACATCATCCTCAATCTTCTCGAACAGCAGTTCGGGAGTTGCCAGTTGGTGTCCGGCGGGGAGCAGGTCTGTATGGCCGAGTTCTGCCCAGTCGAAGCTGTCCATGTTCAGCATCTTGCGTAGCTTTTCGCTGCTGAACGGCAGGAACGGCTCGAAAGCGGCAACCAGTTGCAGGGAGATATTCAGGATGGTGGCTACACGCGGCATATCCGTCTTGGCAAGCTTCCAGGGTTCGGTGTCTGCCAGATATTTATTGCCGATACGTGCCAGGTTCATGGCTTCCTTCTGCGCATCGCGGAATTTGAATACGTCGAGCAGCTTCTCCACTTCTTCTTTTACGTCGGCAAACTCTTTCAGTGTTTCGCGGTCGTAGTCGTTCAGTTCGCCGGCAGCGGGCACTACACCGTCGAAGTATTTTTTGGTGAGTTGCAGGGCACGGTTTACGAAGTTGCCGTATACCGCTACCAGCTCGTTGTTGTTACGTGCCTGGAAGTCTTTCCAAGTGAAGTCGTTGTCTTTTGTTTCCGGAGCGTTGGCAGTGAGCACATAGCGCAGCACGTCCTGCTTGCCGGGGAAGTCTTCCAGATATTCGTGCAACCATACTGCCCAGTTGCGTGAAGTGGAAATCTTGTCTCCTTCCAGATTCAGGAACTCGTTGCTGGGCACGTTGTCGGGCAGGATATAGCTGCCTTCCGCCTTCAGCATGGCGGGGAATACGATGCAGTGGAATACGATGTTGTCTTTTCCGATGAAGTGAACCAGACGTGTTTCAGGGTCTTTCCACCATTTCTCCCAAGAGTCGGGCAGCAGTTCTTTGGTATTGCTGATATAACCGATGGGAGCATCGAACCATACATAAAGCACCTTACCTTCGGCGCCTTCTACCGGAACGGGAATGCCCCAGTCCAGGTCGCGGCTCACGGCACGCGGCTGCAAGCCCATGTCGAGCCAGCTCTTGCATTGGCCGTACACGTTGGGACGCCATTCTTTATGGTCTTCCAATATCCACTGGCGCAACCATGCTTCATGTTTGTCGAGGGGCAGATACCAGTGCTTGGTTTCGCGCATTACGGGCTGGCTGCCGCTGATGGCGCTTTTCGGATTAATCAGGTCGGTAGGGCTGAGGCTTGTACCGCATTTCTCGCATTGGTCGCCGTAAGCGCCCTCTGCGTGGCAATGCGGACACTCACCGGTGATGTAGCGGTCGGCAAGGAAAGTCTTGGCTTCCTCGTCGTAGTATTGCATGCTGGTCTTTTCAATGAATTCGCCCTTATCGTACAGTTTGCGGAAGAATTCGGAAGCTGTATCGTGATGCGTTTTTGAAGTAGTACGGCTGTATACGTCAAACGAAATGCCGAATTCCTCAAAAGACTTCTTGATAAGCGTATGATAGCGGTCTACTACATCTTGCGGTGTAATCCCTTCTTTTTTGGCACGGATGGTGATGGGCACTCCGTGTTCGTCGGAGCCGCCGATAAAGACTACGTCTTCTTTTTTCAGTCTCAGGTAGCGGACGTAGATGTCGGCAGGTACATACACCCCTGCCAAGTGTCCGATATGAACGGGGCCGTTGGCATAGGGCAACGCCGATGTCACGGTGGTACGCTTGAATTTCTTTTCCATTGTATCTATGTATCTCTTTTGTTATGAACACTTTTAAGCAGTGCAAAGATAACGGTTTTCTCTTAAACCTACAAAAAGAGCCCTATATACTTCGTGTCCGGAATATTTCGTCTTTGGAAGAACAAGGATACGGTAATATTAAAAGGTTATCTTCTTGTCATTATGTATATAAATTGTATATTTGTGCGATTGTCGTACTTTACTAATATGAACAGACTATGATAACAAACCAATTGCTGCGTCCTGCCAGTATTGTGGTGGTGGGAGCTTCCAACAATGTACATAAACCCGGTGGAGCTATTTTGAGAAATCTGATTAATGGCGGTTATACCGGAGAACTGCGTGCCGTCAATCCGAAAGAAGCAGAAGTACAGGGCGTTACAGCGTATGCTGATGTAAAGGATATTCCGGATACGGACTTGGCAATACTTGCCATACCGGCATCTTTTTGTCCGGATGCGGTAGAATTACTTGCTGCGGAAAAGCAGGTACGTGCGTTCATCATTCTCTCTGCAGGTTTCGGAGAGGAAACGCATGAAGGGGCGTTGTTGGAAGACCGTATTCTGGAAACAGTGAATAAGTACGGCGCTTCGTTGATAGGTCCCAATTGTATCGGGCTGATGAATACGTGGCATCATAGCGTGTTCAGCCAGCCTATTCCCAATTTGAACCCGCAGGGTGTTGATTTGATTTCCAGTTCCGGGGCCACTGCGGTGTTTATTCTGGAGAGCGCGGTAACTAAAGGCTTGCAGTTCAATTCCGTATGGTCTGTGGGCAATGCCAAACAGATTGGAGTGGAAGATGTGCTGCAATATATGGACGAGCATTTCGATGCTGAAAACGATTCCAGGATAAAACTGCTTTATATAGAAAGTATAGGCGACCCTGACAGATTGCTGTTCCATGCTTCTTCTCTGATAAGAAAAGGATGTAAGATTGCGGCTATCAAGTCGGGAAGCAGTGAGAGTGGCAGCCGTGCGGCATCCTCGCATACGGGAGCTATCGCCAGTTCCGATTCGGCGGTGGAGGCTTTGTTCCGTAAAGCAGGTATCGTACGTTGCTACTCCCGTGAAGAGCTGACTACGGTAGGATGTATCTTCACTTTGCCGGAACTGAAAGGAAAGAATTTTGCCATTATCACCCATGCCGGCGGACCGGGGGTGATGTTGACCGATGCCTTGAGCAAGGGCGGACTGAATGTGCCGAAGCTGGAAGGTGAGCTTGCCGAAGAGCTGAAAAGCAAGCTTTTTCCGGGAGCTGCTGTTGGTAATCCAATAGATATTTTAGCTACGGGTACGCCTGAGCATCTGCGGCTTTGTTTGGAATATTGCGAAGAGAAGTTTGATAATGTGGATGCGGTAATGGCTATTTTCGGTACACCGGGATTGGTCACCATGTTCGAAATGTACGATGTGCTGCATGAGAAGATGCAGGCTTGCAGGAAACCGATATTCCCTATTCTCCCGTCCATTAATACGGCAGGAGCCGAAGTGGCCGCTTTCCTTGCCAAAGGTCACGTGAACTTTGCCGATGAAGTGACGTTGGGTACGGCATTGTCGGGCATTATGAATGCCTCGAAACCGGCAAATAATGAAATAGAGCTGTTTGGCGTGGATGTTCCGCGCATCCGCCGCATCATTGATTCCATCCCTGAAAACGGTTATATAGAACCGCATTACGTGCAGGCTTTGCTGCATTCTGCCGGTATTCCTGTAGTGGAGGAGTTTGTGTCTGCAAACAAGGAAGAGGTGCTTGCATTTGCCCGTCGTGCCGGATTCCCGGTAGTGGCAAAGGTGGTGGGGCCTGTGCATAAATCCGATGTAGGCGGTGTGGTACTGAATATAAAGAGTGAACAGCATCTGGCGTTGGAGTTTGAACGGATGATGCAGATTCCGGAAGTAACGGGTATCATGGTGCAGCCTATGTTGAAAGGAACGGAACTGTTTATCGGAGCCAAGTATGAGGAGAAATTCGGGCATGTAGTGCTTTGCGGCTTGGGCGGTATCTTTGTGGAGGTGCTGAAAGACGTATCCTCCGGTCTGGCTCCTTTGTCTTATGAGGAGGCTTATTCGATGATTCATTCGTTGCGCGCCTATAAGATAATAAAAGGCACGCGCGGGCAGAAAGGGGTGAATGAGGACAGGTTTGCCGAAATTATTGTCCGCTTGTCCACTTTGCTGCGCTTTGCTACGGAAATTAAGGAAATGGATATCAATCCGTTGTTGGCCACGGAAAAGTACGTAATAGCAGTGGATGCCCGCATCAGAATAGAAAAGAACTGATTATACGTTAAAAGTCGGGTTGTTGTGCAGTATTTTGTTGGGATAGGCGTTTATAGGATATAACTTAGACTATAAACACACTATGAAGAGAGAAAAAGAACAATGGCTTAGAATTTTCAACGGCGTGATGTTCGGTGCATTGATTTTATTGGGGTTCGCATATTGCGATGAAAACAGTATGGGGGCAGGAAGTGAGAATTGTACTTCTTATGCCAAATATGAATTCAGAGGTAAAGTACTGGGAGAGAGCCGGCAGGTTGTGCCCGATGCCAGAATTCTGGTAAAGCATATAGCTTCTCCTGCCGACGGTTCATATGGCTATGCTGTTTTATCCGATACGGTTTATACCAAAGAAAACGGAGAGTATCTTTATCAGAATACCATAACAGGTTATCAGGACTTCCGTATAATCTGTGAGGACCTTACCGGGGTTTACCAGACCGATTCTGTGGATATAAAGATGAATCCGAAAGGTGGAAACGGCAGGTATGAAGGTAAAGATAACAGAGAGGTAGTCTTTAAACTGAAGAAGAGGGTTATATAAGACTGATACGGGGCTATCCGGCCCAATCTTCCCTGTCCAGGTTTCTGTATCCGATTGCTTCTGCCAAATGCGAGGGCTGTATCAGTTCGCAGCCCTCAAGATCGGCGATGGTGCGTGAGACTTTTAAGATGCGGTCGTAGGCGCGTGCCGAGAGGTTGAAGCGGTTCATGGCCGTTTTCAGCAGTGCCAGCCCTTTATCATCGGGACGGGCATAACGGGCAAGTAATTTGCTGTTCATCTGTGCATTGCAATATACACCGGGAATTTCGGCATATCTTTCGGATTGGGTCTGACGTGCGCGTACTACGCGTTCCCGAATGAGGGTGCTCGATTCACCGGGACGTGCATCCGACATCTTCTCAAAGGGAACGGGGATGACTTCGATTTGCAGGTCGATACGGTCGAGCAAAGGTCCCGAAATGCGGTTCAGGTATTTCTGTACTTGCCCCGGGCTGCATACGCAGGCTTTGGTAGGATGGTTGTAGTATCCGCAAGGGCAGGGGTTCATGGATGCTGCGAGAATCAGGCTGGCCGGATATTTGACATTGCATTTAATTCGGGAAATGCTGATTTCCCGGTCTTCCAGCGGCTGGCGCAGTACTTCAAGTACATTTCGATTGAACTCCGGCAACTCATCGAGGAATAAGACTCCGTTGTGTGCCAGGCTGATTTCTCCCGGTTGTGGGAAACTGCCGCCTCCTGTCATGGCTACAGTAGAAATTGTGTGGTGAGGAGCGCGGAACGGTCGTTTGGAGATAAGTCCGCTTTCCTGTTCCAGCTTCCCTGCAACAGAGTGTATCTTGGTGGTTTCAAGGCTTTCGCCCAATGTTAACGGGGGGAGGATAGAGGGAAGTCGCTTGGCAAGCATGGATTTTCCGCTGCCGGGAGCACCTATCAGTAGAATATTTTGTCCCCCTGCAGCCGCTACCTCTAACGCGCGTTTTACGTTTTCCTGTCCTTTCACGTCGGAGAAATCCAGGTCAAAGTCATTCTGTCGGGTATAGAACTCTTTACGGGTATCGACATGTACCAGCTCCAGTTCCTGTTTGTCGTTAAAGAACTCGATGACCTCTTTCAGGTTCTTTGCTCCGTAAACTTTCAGGTTATTTACAACAGCGGCTTCCCGTGTATTCTGCCTGGGTATGATGATTCCTTCAAAACCGAGTTCTCTGGCTTTTATGGCAATGGGCAGTGCGCCTTTAATGGGTTGCAGGCTGCCGTCGAGACTTAGCTCTCCCATTAACAGATAGCGGCTCAACTTGTCCGGGTTGATTACGAGTTCTTTGATAGCCAACGGCAGGTCGTAGGCGGCGCCTTCTTTGCGGATATCAGCCGGTGCCATGTTGATGACGATATTGCTGGTAGGCATCCGGTAACCGTTTACTTGCAGTGCGGAAATGATGCGTTGATGGCTTTCCTTGACAGCAGAGTCCGGCAAGCCGACGAGATAGAACATACAGCCTCTGGAGCTGTTGACTTCGATAGTGATGAGGGTT
>OCAA01001310.1_pt1 | contig 13359 bp, 12 predicted proteins | sample 1538241 | NCBI WGS metagenome assembly OCAA01 (sample SAMEA2580241, study PRJEB22360) | human gut metagenome | biome: human gut; feature: human-associated habitat; material: faeces | place: Denmark | collected 2008/2010
GTGGGCGGTACGACCGGACCATTGTGGGGGGGGCTTCCCCAGCCATACGGGCGGTAGTTCCAGTAGAACAACGAGTTGGAGGCGTTGGCATCCAGCCAAGCCGGATCGTTGACCTGAGGATAGGCCTTGGCCAGCTCACGCATCACGCGATCGGAAATGCCAAACGCGGCGGCGTAGACCATATACCAATCCCACAAGGCCAAATCGGCGGTACCACGGTCGGTGAAGTTGGAGAAGTCTTCCATATAACGCTTAAGGCCCAGAGTCCGGCCGGCGATATCCTGGCCTTGGTCGGTGAGCACGGTCACCGCGCCGGCCATCGAGCAGAACAGGCCGACCAGGAATATCGGCAGCTCGATAAGACCAGCCACCGGGTATCCGATAAAGCTGTTGGCCAGCAGCGAACCAAATCCCAGCACGACGGCCAGTACGCCGGGGAGAATCCATTGCCAGCCCACAGAGCGCGTGGCACCCAGCCGCTGGTATTCCATGCTGCATGCACCGGTGAATTTGCCGAGCTCAATATAGCCGTCTTGCCAGTTCTGGCAGGTCGCCTTCATCTGGTTCAGGTCGAATACCGGGCTGCCCACGCGCTGCGAAATGACGATGAGCAGGTTCAGCAGCGCATCTTCCGATTCGCTCAATCCCAACTGTTGCGCGTTGGGTGCCTCATCAATGGCGAGCGGCAGAATCACGATGGTGCTGGTGATGCCTGCCGCATACTGCTTGCCTTGGTCGGCGGCAATCATTTGGCTCAAGCCCACCGGCGTGGCCTGGCTCATGTCGATGCCGCGATACATGTCCGACGGCCCCGGATAGACGGCAATGGCCTTCTTGACGGCGAGCGACAGCATGGTGGCGGTCAGCTGGCGGTCTTCATCGGATTGGCGCGTCGACGGATCGACCACGCGAATCAGACGGGCTGCGGAAGCCGGACTGATGCCGGGCTGGTCGCGCCAGTATTCGACGCTGCCACGGTATTGCGCACGCCGGTTACTGGAGATCACAGCCCAGATACCCCACGCGCACAACGCGATGCCGAGCACGATGCTGACAATCCAGAACACGAGACGAGCTCTGGCAGCGAATCGTTGCTTGTCGAGCCAGCGCTGCTGTTGCTTATATTCGTCCTGTTTCAGGTCCTTGAGATGATTGCCGGTTCCCTTGCGGGCGATGCCCTTGGCTTTGGCGGCATCGAACGCCGCGACCACATCGAGGTAGTCGCCATTGTGGATGTTGTAGGCCGTGAACGTGTAGCTGCCGTCGCTGTTGCGCTTGGTTTCCGAAGTGCGCTCGGTGTGCAGCCATGCCCATGAGGTTTTGCCGGTGATGCCGTTGGGGAAGTGGACGGTGCCGGTGACCGTGCCGATAGGCACTTGGTTCTTCTTGCCGAACGGCTCCCATTGGAAGGAGGCCACGTCTTTCCATTTGGTGGCCACATCGTGCATGGTGAAGCTCACGTCGAACTTCATACTGTCGGCCTCGGTGGTGACCGGAATATTCCAGCCGATCTCCACGGTCATGTTATCTTCGGTGGCGGAGGCGCTGGGCTTGAGGCCATCGGTACCGGGCGTGTATGCCTTTGGATGGTCGCTGCCATCGCTCACATCGGCGATATACCAATGGTTGGCGTAGTCACTGTTCCATTCCTTGTCGGAAGAGACGTCACTGGGCAGCTTGGGCTCGCTCTGTTGGGCATAGTCGATGCCGTCTGTGACGTTGCGCACACTGATATCGCTGATATCAGTCAGGGTGCCGGAGTTCAGCGTGTATTGCTGAAACAGTTGCTTCCACGGCTTGGTGTTGTCGTCACTGTCGGTACGTTCACGCATCTTGACGTCGATATGCTGCGTGACCTTCAAATCACCGTTCGCGGTGGCGGTCACATCATAGTCCAGCGTGCGGTAGCTGAGGTCGGCCGAATCGCCGAACGCGGAAGTCCCGATTATCGCCAAGGTGATAACTGCCAACACCACCGTGGCAACAATGCTGACGATTCCGGCGCGAATGAATCGCATCCACATATCTTCCCTCTCTTAAGGCAATACGGGCCCGGCCGGCGGCATACCGGACGGGCCTGGAGCGGGTCAGAACTGGACCTGTGGCACCTGACGGGAGGCATCATCGGCCTCGAAGTATTGCGCCTGTTCAAAGTGGAACAAACCGGCGATGATGTTCGTCGGCACGGTTTCGATGGCGGTGTTGAGCTTCAGGACCACGTCGTTGTAGATCTGACGGGCGTAGGCGATCTTGTTCTCCAGTTCCTTGAGCTGGTTCTGCAGATCCATGAAGTTCTGGTTGGCTTGCAGCTGCGGGTATGCCTCAGCCGTGGCTTGCAGGTTGAACAGGGCGCGGGACAGCTGGTTTTCAGCGGCGGCGCGCTGAGCAGTGGGCGTGCTCGGGTTGCTGGCCGCAGCCACTACGCCGGCGCGGGCGGCGGTCACCTGAGTGAAGACTTCAGACTCGTGGGATGCGTACCCCTTGACGGTATTCACCAGGTTCGGGATGAGGTCGGCGCGCTGCTTCAACTGCACGTCGATTTGCGCCCAACCGTTCTTCACACGGTTCTTCAGCGTCACCAGGTTGTTATAGGCGCTGACGCCCCAACCAATCAAGACAACGATAATAACGACAACAACGATGCTGACGATCAGACCAGTACTCACCTATGCTCCTTTGCTAGACCTTGCTGCGACCATTCTTCCACACTCGCACGTAAACAGAAAATTTATCACAGAGTGTTCATCGTGCGGACTTGTCTTGTACCGCTTTACCGCCGTTCTCCCGTCGATCGACCGAAGCGGGAAATCGCCGCCCAGTCCGACAAAGTATTCCAGCTCGCTCCGTTGCGAGAACGATAATACTCGGCAATACTCGCGTTGAATATGCGAAAGCCCGCCTTGCGGCGGGCTTTGCCGTTTCTCCTACGCACAAATCATTACGCTGCGCGCAGGAAACGATCAGCCGAACCTTCCAGAGATGTAGCGCTCGGCTTCTTCGTTTTGCGGGTTGTTGAACATCGTGATGGTGTCCGCGAAGTACTCGAGGTGACCGGGCTGGCCCACTGCCTTCAGGTTGAAGAAGGCGGTGTAGTCGGCGATACGGGCGGCCTGCTGCATGTTGTGGGTCACGATCACGATGGTGTAGTCGCTCTTGAGCTCGTTGATCAGATCCTCGACAGCCAAGGTCGAAATCGGATCCAAGGCGGAGCAGGGCTCATCCATGAGCAGCACCTGCGGGTGGACGGCCACAGCGCGGGCGATGCACAGACGCTGCTGCTGGCCACCGGACAGGCCGATGCCAGGGTTGTCAAGACGGTCCTTGACCTCTTCCCAGAGGTTGGCACCGCGCAGAGCCCACTCGACCAGATCGTCGGCGTCGGACTTGGCCAGGTGGTGGTTGTTCAGGCGCACACCGGCCAGCACGTTCTCACGGATGGACATGGTCGGGAACGGGTTCGGTCGCTGGAAGACCATGCCGACGTCGCGGCGCACGGCCACCGGATCCACGTCCTTGTCGTACAGGTTCTTGCCTTCGAGCAGCACCTCGCCCTCGACGTGAGCGCCAGGGATGATCTCGTGCATACGGTCCAAGGTGCGCAGCACGGTGGACTTGCCGCAGCCGGACGGGCCGATGAAGGAGGTGACCTTGTTCGGCTCGATGTTGATGTTCACATCTTCCACGGCCAGAAAGTCGCCGTAGTAGATGTTCTCGTGGTTGACGTCAATACGTTGTCCCATGATGTTTCCTTATATTTCCTTGTGTTCTTAAGGCTTAGGCTTAGCGACTGGCTTAGCGTTCGGTCTTGACGGCGAAGACCTTCGCCACGATTCGGCCAATGAGGTTCAGCAGCAGCACGATGACGATCAGCACGAGAGCCGCAGCCCACGCACGTTCCATCGGAATCGTGGTCACGCAGGTGGCGTCGGCGTTGGGCGGGCAGTTCGCGCTGAGCTTCGAGTACTCCTGGTAGACGAACACCGGCAGGGTGGTCATCTGGCCGGAGAACAGGTTCACGTTGGTGCTGGAGATGTAGCCGGCGGTCATCAGCAACGGTGCGGTCTCACCAATCACGCGGGCGATGGCCAGAATGGCACCGGAGACGATGCCCGGCAGAGCGGTGCGCAGCACGATCTTGGTAATCGTGCGCTGCTTGGTAACGCCCAGAGCCAAGGAAGCCTCACGCAAATCGTTCGGCACGATCTTGAGCATTTCCTCGCTGGACTTGACCACGGTGGGCAGCATCAGCAGGGAGAGAGCCACGGAGCCTTCGAAACCGTTGATGGTACCGGGGCCCAGCAGAATCGTGAACATCGAGAAGGCGAACAGGCCGGCCACGATGGACGGGATGCCGCTCATCACGTCGACGAGCAGGGAGACCGTGGTGGCGAGCTTGCCGCGGTTCGAGTATTCGACCAGGTACACGGCGCACATCAAACCGATCGGAATGGAGATAACCATAGCGCCAGCGGTGATTTCGAGAGTACCGATGATGGCGTGCAGCACACCGCCGTAACCACCGGACGGGGTCTGGCTACCACCGACCACACCGGTCATGTTGTAGCTCAGGAAGTTCAGGTTCAGGCGCTTGATGCCGTTGACGATAGTGGTCCACAGCAGGGAGATCAGCGGGATGCAGGCGATCACAAACGCCACCGCGATCAGGGCCCACATGAAGCGGTCCATGATATTACGGCGCTGGATGGCGGAACGGGTCGGGCGGAAACGATCGAAGTCGATTTCGGGCGTGCCGTCCATCGGAGTCTTTTCAGTGTTCTCAGCAGCAGTCATCACGCAGTCGCTTTCTCGGTAAGCTTACGGGCGATGAAGTTGACCACGAACGTGATCAGGAACAGAATCAGACCGGTTCCAATCAGCGTGGAGACGCCCAGATCGTTGGCTTCAGGGTACTGTGCGGCAATATTCGCGGCGATGGTCTGGTTCTGCGAGGCCTGCAGCAGCTTGATGGAGTAGTTGAGGCCCGGGGACAGGATCATCAACACGGCCATCGTCTCGCCAAGCGCGCGGCCGAGAGCCAGCATGGAGGCGGACACAATACCGGACTTGCCGAAGGGCAGCACGGCCAGACGAATCATCTCCCACTTGGTGGCGCCGAGCGCCAGCGCGGCCTCTTCGTGCAGGCGTGGGGTCTGCATGAAGATATCGCGGGACATGGAGGTGATAATCGGCAAAATCATAACGGCGAGCACCACAGCCACGGTGGCGACGGTGCGCGGCGGGTTGGCGGCCGGGCCCTCGAACAGTGGAATGAAGCCCAGGTGGTTGGCAACCCAGTTCCAGAACGGGTAGATGGCCGGCACCAGAATCAGGCCGCCCCACAAACCGTAGATAACGGACGGGATGGCAGCCAGCAAATCGACCACATAGCTCAGCGCGGTGGCGAGCTTCTTAGGCGCATAATGCGAAATGAACAGCGCAATGCCGATGGACACGAAGAAGGCAATCAGCAGTGCCAGCAAAGACACGAGCACAGTACCGAACAACAGCGGGAGCACGTAGCCCCAGAAGCTGCTGGCCTTGCCGCCGGTAAAGCTGGACACGGTCTGGCTGTTGGCGGCCTGATCGCCACCGATGAGTGGCCAGGCGCGGAAGAACAGGAACAGGAACACAGCGGCAAGTACAACCAGGATCAGGATGCCGCAGGCGTATGCCACACCGCGAAACACCTTGTCGGCGGTCTTGCCACCAACTGGCTGCACAGCCGTTTTGTCTTGCGAACTCACGGATTCTCCTTATATAGGGTGGTTATCAAGTATTCAAGTGGTGCGGTTTTCGTCTGTGACGTTGCCAAACCGTTCGGGTCCTGACCCGCTTTAAGCCGCAGCCGTATGGTTTACGACTGCGGCTTAAAGTTGGCGGCGACTGCTCTTACTACTACAGTCTATCGTTCAGTTGTCAGGTCCAGTCCACACGACCCTTGCGGGCCGACGTCATCACTTGGTCTTGATGGCCTCGATGGACTTGGTGATCTCGGACTTCAGGGAGGAGGGCAGCGGAGCGGTGCCGGCGGCATCCTGAGCGGCCTTCTGGCCCTCGTCGGAGGTCACGTAGGTCAGCCAAGCCTTGGCGAACTCAGCCTGCTTGGTGTCCTTGTAGGCCGGGCAGACGATGTCGTAGGAGACCAGGACAATCGGGTAAGCGCCCTCGGCCTCGGTGGCGTGGTTGATCTTGATGACGATGCGGTTGTCACCCTTAACGGTGTCGTCCTGCTTGGAATCCCCAATGACCTTGGAGCCGGCCTCGGCGGAAATCTCGTTGTACTTGTCGCCGACCTTGACGGCCACGGTGCCCAGGTCGCCGACCTGAGAGAAGTCAGCGTAGCCGATGGTGCCGTCGGCCTGCTTGACGGTGGAGATCACGCCAGAAGTGCCCTTGGCACCCTGGCCAACCTCGTTCGGCCAGTTCTCGGAGAGGTCGTAGGTCCAGTTGTCAGGGGTGACGTCCTTGAAGTAGGAGACGAAGTTCTGGGTGGTGCCGGACTTATCGGAGCGGTGCACCACGGTGATGGCGGTGTCGGGCAGCTTCAGGTCCTTGTTCTGATCGGCGATGGCCGGATCGTTCCACTTGGTGATCTTGCCGTCGAAGATCTTGGCGATGGTGGCAGCGTCCATGTTGATGTGCTTGCCGGCATCGGAAACGCCCTTGAGGTTGAAAACCACGGCGATCGGGGAGATGTAGACCGGGACATCGAAGGCGGTGCCTTCAGTGCACACGGACTTGGACTGCTCAACTTCGTCATCGGCAAGGGCTTTGTCGGAGCCGGCCCAAGCGGTGGCACCGGTCAGGAAGGTCTGCACGCCAGCGCCGGAACCGGACGGGTTGTAGGCGATCTTGGCCTCAGGGTTGGCGCCCTGGAAGCCGGCGATCCAAGCTTCAACAGCGGCCTGCTGAGAGGAGGCGCCGGCGCCCGAGAAGTTGCCGGAGATCGGGGTGGACTTGGAAGTGGAATCGGAGGAGGAGCTGTTGTCGGTCGTGGTGGCGGTGTTATCGCCGCAGGCGGCCACGGAAGCGAGCATCACAATGCCGGACAGAGCGGCAATGGAGCGAACGAGGATGTTCTTCTGCATGATTATTACTTAATCCCTCTATCAACTATTCGCGGGCGGCTCAGCGCTGCCCGGTCAATTCATGACAACTACAAGCGTATTGGTGGTTTCAAGGGCCCAAAACCGAAATCAGTAAACAGAAGATGAACACTTGGATGTTTGTGGGCTACGTTGAGGCTACGTAGTTTTTGGAGCGGGCTCGCCTGCGGCGAGTCCACAGCGAGCCCACAATCCACAACAAAAAAAGGCGACCCGAAGGCCGCCTTCCATTTACTCCGCGGGAGTATCGATCTTGTATCCGAGACCGCGCACGGTAGTCAGATACTTGGGGTGCGCCGGATCTTCCTCGATCTTGGAGCGCACGCGCTTGACATGCACGTCGAGCGTCTTGGTGTCGCCCACATAATCCGAACCCCAGATGCGGTCGATCAGCTGGTGACGCGTCATCACACGGCCCTTGTTCTGCATGAGGTATTCGAGCAGTTCGAATTCCTTGAGCGGGAAGAACACGGTTTCGCCGCGTACGGTGACCTGATGCTGGCCAACCTGCATGGCGATATCGCCACACACCAGCGGAATATCGTCATCCACAGTGCCGGAAGCCTGGGCAGTGGCCTGATTGCGACGCATCACGGCACGAATACGTGCCAGCAGCTCACGGAAAGAGTACGGCTTGGTCACATAATCGTCCGCACCAATCTCAAGGCCAACGACCTTATCGATTTCGGCGCTCTTGGCGGTGAGCATAATAATCGGCACACGGCTCTGCTCACGAATGCGGCGGCACAGTGCAGTGCCGTCAATGCCCGGCAGCATCAAATCAAGCAGCACCAAATCGATGCCGCCCTTGGTGAACAGTTCCAGACCTTCCTCGCCAGTGGCGGCGGCGGACACGTCGTACCCCTCGCGTGTGAGCTGGTATACCAGCGGCTCGCGATAGGATTCCTCGTCTTCGACGATAAGAATGCGTGTCATAGTAGCCTTTCTTGGGTATGTTCCCGTGCGCATAGGCGCAAAGTTTTCCGACATTATCGTAACCATTTGTTCTCCGTTAGCCTGCTGTTTCCCGAAAGTACGTAATTGCGTAATTGGGCTACGCGCGGTGTGCGCACCTCGCCCACTGTGTGATTGTGTGGCAATGGAATGGCACCATGTCGGGCACCAACCAAGGCCCTACGCTTGTGTCGACTCGTCCGACCGGGCCTCGTCGTCATCCTCATCCGGGGCGGCCGGCAGCTCGATGGTGAACGTCGACCCCTCCCCCGTACGCGACCAGACCGAAATCCGACCGCCGTTCTCCTGCACGCAGTGCTTGGTGATGGCCAAGCCGAGTCCCGAACCGCCGGTCTCGCGCGAACGGGCCGGGTCGACCCGGTAGAATCGCTCGAAAATGCGGTCCAGCGATTTGGCGGGGATGCCGATGCCCTGATCGACCACGCGAATGGTGACTTTGCCATCGCGCTCCCCCACGCCGACCGCCACAGTGGTGTGTTCGGGCGAGTAATGGATGGCGTTCTCTACGAGGTTCTTGACGGCGGTTTGCATGGCCTCTTTGTCGGCCTTGATCATCGGACCGTTCGTGGCTGGGCTGCCTGATTCTTCCAAGGAACCTTCGCCATCGGCCGGCTCCTCGACCTTCGTGGGTACTGACTGTCCGTTGACACTCAGTCGGATATCCACATGGCGGGAGTCGGCTTGGGTCTGATTGGCGGCGATGGCGGCGCGTGCCACATCCAGCGCGGAAATGCGCCGCGCATCGATCACGCTTTGCGGGCTTTGGGCTTTCTGCAAGTCGATAAGATGATGCACCAGTTCGGTCAGGCGCGCGGATTCCTTGGAGATACGGCCGGAAAAATACCGTACGGCGTCCGGATCATCGGCGGCGTCGGTCACGGTTTCGGCCAGTAGCGAGTCTTGAGTTCGTGCGAAACGTTGGTCACAAAGTCACGGCGGACGGCCTCGAAACGGCGCTGCTCGGACATGTCGTTGATGAAGATGGCGTACAGGTCATCGCCGATATCGCCAATGCGCACACGCAAATACAGCGTGTTGGACGGGCGTGACTGGCCGGCCTCCAGTCCTCGGCCATTAGAGGACGGATAGGAATTGCGATTGACCGGCAGCTGGACCCCACCGCCGAACAACCTCACGCTCACGCATGCCACCGTCGGCGGCGGCCTGAGTGAGGATGTCCTCGACTTCACGCGAGTTGAGTCGGTCGCCGGAGACTAGGCCGAATGGCACTGAGCCGGGGCTTGAATATTGGACCAGACCGTTGCGGTCGGTGACGATCAGGGCTTCGGGCAGGACTTCAATCAGGCGACGCTCGGTGGGGCGCACGGGCGCATCATCACCGAATAGAGAATGCGTATCCTCGTCGCCGGACAGGTCCTGTTCGGCGGCGAGCCGGCCTGAAACGCGGCCTTTGTTGTAGGCGATGACGGCAACCCACACCAGTATCAGCGCGGCGAGCACCACAATCACGACGATCTGCCAGATATCCATGATTTCCAGAGTAAAACGTGCGAGGCGTAGTGAGATGCCTAAACTACGTAAGTTCGTCTATTGTTCATTTTTGGCGGGACGACATAACAAAATGCTCCCGCTGGCGGGAGCATAATATGGGGAGCTCTATTTACAGCTCGTAGTCCTTGTCCTTGCTTTCCTTGATCAGGAACAGAGCGAGCAGAGCGAGGGCAGTCATGATGGCCATGTACCAGCCCACACCGGCAACGCCGAACTTGGAGGTGACCAGTTACAGGCGCTTGACGATGTCGACAGCCAGACGGGCGGCGGTATCGGCGTATTCGGAGATGTCGAACTCCTTGAATACCTCGTAATCGGTGTCGGCGTTGTCGGAAAGGGCACGAATCACCAGTGCCGGCACGTTATTGCGGGCGGCGACCTGTGCCACGGCGGCGCCTTCCATCTCCACGGCGTCAGCCCCGGTGAGTCGGATGACCTCCTCGACCTTTTGGGGCGTGTCCACGAAGTAGTTGCCGGAGGCGATGATGCCGGTGATGTGGGTAATGCCCGCATTGGCAAGCGCCTCGTCGGCGACTTCCAGCAGACGGTCATCAGAGTGGAATTCCTCCACCGGAGCGTCCGCAGTGCCGGGCTTCCACTGGCCTACGAGCCGCATGTCAGTGTCGAGGTAGCGCAGGGTGCCGCCGAGCACCACGTCGTTGATGTGCAGGTGGGTGTTGAGGTTGCCGGCGATGCCGCTGAAAATCACGGCGTCCGGGGCAATCTCGTCAATCAGCAGCTGCGTGGTGGCGGCCGCATTGACCAGTCCCATGCCGCCTACCGTTGCGGCAACCTTGATGACGTCAGAACCGAAGGAGTCGACCGTGCCGGACACGATGTCAAGGCTGCCCTTGGCGGTGTGCGTCACATGCGTGAGCGATTTGGCGATCAGCGCCACTTCCTCATCCAATGCGCCAATAATAGCTACAGTTTTCATACCCATACGTAAGTTCCTTTCACAACACTTTCGGCTCCCCTTGTCAGGGGAGGTGGCCGCCGAATGGCAGGCTGAGGGGTAGAGACGTTTCGTTGCATTGCTCCCGCGAGAGAGCCGATGACGCAACTCAGTGCCAACGCCGTGTGGCTACGGCTTCCGCAAGCTCGCGCAGCAAGGCCTCGGTTTCTTCCCAGCTGATGCACTTGTCAGTAATCGACTTGCCATAGACCAGCTGATCAAGCGGCGCGGCCTTCTGATTGCCTCCTTCAATAAAGCTTTCCATCATGATGCCGGTAATACCCTGTTCGCCAGCTGCAATTCTGCTGGCAATATTGCGCACGACTTCGGCCTGACGATGTTCGTCCTTGCCGGAGTTACCGTGCGAGCAATCAACAATCAGACCATGCGAGGCTGCGGATTCGGCGGGCATTTCGGCGCGTACGTCTTCCATGGCTTTGGCCACGGATTCGGCATCGTAGTTCGGGCCGTGAATCGAGCCGCGCAACACCACATGGCAGTCCGGGTTGCCAAGGGTCTCGACTGCGCAGGCACGCCCCAGATGGTCAATGCCGAAGAACGTGTGCTGCTGAGCAGCGGCGAAGCAACCGTTGACCGCTGCCTTCACCGAGCCGTCAGTGGCATTCTTAAAGCCGACCGGCATGGAAAGCCCGCTGGCCAATTGGCGGTGGATCTGGCTTTCCGTGTTGCGCGCACCAATGGCGCCCCAACTCACCGCGTCCGAGATGAACTGCGGGCTGGTGGGCTCCAGAAATTCCGTGGCGGCCGCCAATCCTTCCTTCAGCACACCAAGCAAGGTTTTGCGAGCAAGCAACAGGCCCTTGCGAATATTGTGGCTGCCATCAATATCCGGGTCGTTGATCAGGCCCTTCCAGCCAATGGTAGTGCGCGGCTTCTCGAAGTACACGCGCATGACGATGAGCAGCTGTTCACCGAGCTCATCTTTCAGCTTGGCCAATCGGCGCGCGTAGTCCAGCGCGGCCTTCGGGTCATGAACCGAACAGGGGCCGACGATGACCAACAGCCTGTCGTCTTGGCCGTACAGGCACGCGCGAATCTCATCACGCGAGTAGGCGACGATTTCCTGAGCCTGATCAGTCAGCGGGAGTTCAGCGAGCACTTGCGCGGGCGTGGGCAGCGGCTCCAACTCCAATACGCGGCGGTTGATGATGCGACTGACACCCACCTGATCTTCCCAACGCGGCACATCAGTGGCAACGAGCGGGTTCTTCCCCTCCCCCATCGCCTGACGAATGGCGCGAAGCTCTTCTGGGGTGTTCAACGGCTGCGGACCGACTTGCAACGGATGCAGCGAATGTGCTGCTTCCTCCTGCTGCTGCATAACATCTCTCCTTGGGTCAGTATCCTTCCCAAGGATAAGGTGTCACGGGAACAAACTGACATGACCACCGTTATTGGCAAAAAATGCTCACTGAGTGGGTCTCAGTGAGCATTTTTACAAAGACAAAGCTATTTAGCCGAGCGGCGAGCGGTGACGGCGTCGGCTAGGGTGTGCAGCAGTTCGTTGGTGCGTTCCCACGGCACGCAAGAGTCGGTGACGGACTGACCGTAGACCAACTGGTCGAGCGGGGCCGGCTTTTGGTGACCGCCGACCAAGAAGCTTTCCATCATTACGCCGGTGATGCCTTGTTCGCCGTGCGCCAGGCGCTCAGCGATCTCTTCGATGACTTCGGCTTCGCGGTTTTCGTCTTTGCCGCAGTTGCCGTGGGCGGCATCGATGACGAGGCCATGCTGGCTCGGGCCGGACGCTTTGGAAACCTTGAGGTCTTCCAGAGCTTGACGCACGGATTCGGCATCGTAGTTCGGGCCGTGGCTGGAGCCGCGCAGAACCAGATGGCAATCCGGGTTGCCTTTGGTTTCGGCGGAAATCACGCGACCGTCCAAGTTAATGGACAGGAAGTGATGCTCGAAGCCGGCCGCGAAACAGGAATCGGCGGCGGCCTTGATGGAGCCGTCGGTGGAGTTCTTGAAGCCCACCGGCATGGACAGGCCACTGGCCAGTTCGCGGTGGACTTGGGATTCGGTGTTACGCGCGCCGATGGCACCCCAGCTGATCGCGTCGCAGATGTACTGCGGGGTGATGGGGTCAAGCCATTCGGTGGCGGCGGGCAGGCCGAGGCTCAGCACGTCGGTGAGCACCTTGCGGGCCAGCCACATGCCCTTACGAATATTGAAGCGACCGTCCAGATCGGGGTCGTTGATGAGGCCTTTCCAGCCGATGGTGGTGCGCGGCTTCTCGAAGTACACGCGCATCACGATCACGAGTCGGTCTTCCAACTCGCGCTTGACGGCAGCCAGCTTTTCTGCGTACTCGTGCGCGGCCTTCGGGTCGTGGATTGAGCAGGGGCCCACGATGACGAGCAGTCGGTCGTCGCGGCCGTTGAGCACATCGCGGATTTCCTGCCGCGAGTGGAGCACGAGCTCGCTCATCTCATCGGTGAGCGGCTGCTCCCTGAGGAAAGCACGCGGCGCGGGAATGGGGTCAAGCTGACGAATGTTGACATCGACGGTCTCAGGAAAGACGGCCTGCTCCCCCAAACGACGTTCATCCTCGGAACTATCCGGACCACGTAGTGCTGCCATTGCTCGACTCCTTTCCTTGTATACGTACTGTCGGTATGTCGCCATAGACGCAAAAGCCCAACTATAGCAGTTTGTTACGGGGACTGCTTGTTGGGCCGGCAGTTATGGACTTTGGGTGGACTCGCCTGTGTGGACTCGCCTGCGGCGATGCTGTGTTGTTGTGCGGCCTGCGACCGCGGTCCCTCCCTCTGTCAGCGGCTTCGCGCT
>OCAA01001342.1_pt1 | contig 13060 bp, 9 predicted proteins | sample 1538241 | NCBI WGS metagenome assembly OCAA01 (sample SAMEA2580241, study PRJEB22360) | human gut metagenome | biome: human gut; feature: human-associated habitat; material: faeces | place: Denmark | collected 2008/2010
CTCCCAAAATCCCGGGGGGGGGGGGCGGCGGCAGCTGCCATTAAAGATCCTCGCTTTCAGATTGTCCATGCGCCGTTTTCCGCTATGAAAGAACGTTTGGGAGATCTCGGTATTCGACAGGTCGATGGGATCTTTCTCGACATCGGCGTATCGTCGCCGCAGATTGACGATCCCTCCCGCGGTTTTTCCTTCCGCTTCGAGGGGCCCCTCGATATGCGCATGGACACGAGCTGCGGCGAAACCGCAGCGGAGTGGCTTGCCCGAGCATCGGTTGAGGAAATTGCCGAGGTGCTTGCGGATTTCGGTGAAGAGCGCTTCGCACACCGCATTGCACGGGCAATTGTTGAAGCAAGATCTCGTGCGCCAATCACTACAACCGGAGCGCTTGCAAAGCTCGTAGAAGCGGCAGTGCCGAAGAATCGCCGCGATGCTGCTCAGCATCCGGCGACGCGTACGTTCCAGGCGGTGCGTATTCAGGTCAACCACGAGCTCGATGAACTCAAGACCACTCTGGAAAGTGCTGGGGCTCTTTTGGCGCCGGCCGGTCGATTGGCCGTCATCAGCTTCCATTCGCTTGAAGACCGCATTGTCAAGCGCTTTTTCGAAAAGCGCCTTCATCCTGACCGAGATCTCGATCCGCGGCTCCCGATGCCGGCGGGGTTCAATGCGCAGCCGTGGTTCTGCGATGTGATTCGTATTCTGCCGACCAAGAGCGAAGCAGAGTCCAATCCGCGTGCACGCTCTTCCGTACTCCGTGTTGGCACGCGTACTGCGCGTCTCTGGGAGGATTAGGCCATGCGTCCCGTCACGCGTGCGGAACTGCTGTGGACGGTCGTTTTAGGCATCGTCCTGGTGGGCAGCGCGTTTTGTCTGGTAGACCTTCATTTCCAAATGCGTCAGCTCTTTGTGGCTCACGAGCATGAAATGGATGTTCATCGCCGACTGCTCGACGACCAGGCCGAGCTGGAAATGAAAGTTCGCCGGGCTTCGCTTCCGGGGAGCATCTCAGCAGGTGCGGCCATGCTCGACTTGTCCGGGGCAACGGGTGCGGATACGGTGACGCTCGTGGAGGCGCCGGACGGACGAATCGACTTTTTGCCGGAAGTGCGCCGCGAACTTGATGCGCTGACGACGAATGGGGATGCTCAGAAGAGTAAGGCTGATCCAAAGAATGCTCAGCCTTCGGTTCGCGGTGCTGGGGCTGGAGGCCGGTCATGACAAACTTCATGAAGCGCGCGGCTGACGCAGTGGTCGATAAGCTCCTCGAGCTCATGCAGCGAGATCGGGCTGCACAAGAGGCCAAACCCAAAAGCGCCGAAAGTCCGCTCATCGTCATTCCGATTCCGAAATGGCGCACGTACTTTGCACTTGCCTTCATTACGGTCTTTTTTCTCGGACTCGTTTGTCGTGCGGTTTGGCTGCAGGCAGTGACGACGGATTTTCTTCAGGATCAAGGCGAGGCGCGTTATGCCCGGACGCTCACCATTGCCGGTGAGCGCGGGGAAATTCTGGACCGCAATGGCGTGGTGCTTGCGGCCAGTCAGCCTGTGCGCAGCATCTGGGCGGATCCCGCATTCGCCAAAAAACTTTCAGCCGATGACTTTAAGAAGTTGGCCGATGTCCTGCAGATGAAGCCAAAGGAAGTTCGTGACAAGATTTTCAAGGCTAAGTCAAAGAACTTTACATATCTTGCCCGTACTCAAGACGTGCGGACAGCAGAGGCCGTGAGGCTTTTGAAGCTTCCCGGCATCGGTGTTTCGCCAGAAGTGCTGCGTGAATATCCCGATGGCCCGGCTGTCGCTCACGTTGTGGGATTTACCGGCCGCAGCGATCATGGTCAAGAAGGTATTGAACTGGCCCGAGACAAGGATTTGACCGGGGTGCCCGGGGCGCGCCGAGTGATCCGCGATGCTCGCGGCCGGATCATTGACGATATCTGGCAAAAGGAAGCCGTGCCGGGACATGATGTGGTGCTGTCCATCGACTCCCGCGTACAGTTTCTTGCGTTTCAGGCTTTGAAAGCACAGGTCGAGAAGTCTGAGGCATTGGCTGGTGCCGCGGTAGTGGCTGACGTACAGACCGGGGAGATAATTGCGCTCGTCAACGTTCCGTCCTATGACCCGAACGACCGCTCCACGATGCTCTTTGAACAGATGCGCAACCGTGTGCTCACCGACCAGTTTGAGCCAGGATCCACTTTAAAGCCCTTTGCCATCGCCAAGGCGCTCGATATGGGAATTGTCGGTCCGAAGACGACCATTCAGACGGCGCCGGGAAAGCTCACCATCGGTGACCGCACCATCGGCGATACCCATGACTATGGACTGCTGACAGTGTCCGAGATCGTGGCAAAGTCGTCCAATATTGGTACGGTGAAGATCGCGCTTGAAATGTCCCCGCAGACATTGTGGGACATGTACACCGCTTTAGGTTTCGGGCGCGCTCCTGCAATGGGCTTCCCAGGCGCGGCATCCGGACGTCTTCGTCCGGCAAAAACCTGGCGGCCGATTGAACAGGCCACTATTGCTTACGGACACGGCATCAGCGTGTCGCTCATGCAGCTTGTGCGCGCTTATACCGCGCTGGCCCGAACGGGTGACGTTATTGACTTGACGCTCTATAAGCGTCCGGAAGGCGAACTGCCCAAGGGCGAGCAGGTTTATCGACCGGAGACTGTGCGGCTTATCCGCGCCATGATGATGAAGACGATGGCTGCCGGGGGAACGGCAAGCACTATTAAGGTGGCGGGCTATACCGTGGCCGGCAAGACCGGTACGGCCAACAAGGTTAAGAACGGGCGCTATACAAACGATACGGTGGCGAGCATCGTAGGCATTGTTCCGGCTGTCAACCCAAGATTCATTGTGGCGGTGATGATCGACGAGCCTAAAAAAGGCAGTCGTTTCGGCGGGCGTGCGGCTGGTCCGGTGTTTAGCGAAATTGCTGAAAGTACGCTGCGCATGTTGATGGTGAGTCCTGACCGAGAGTCCGTTTCGGGCGGCGGCTTCCTGGCGAAAATTCGCAATTGAACCTTATTGAAGCAAATGGACGGAGATTACTCATGGATCAGACGATCAAAGATTCGGTGGCGTGGCTCAAAGATCTCGCACATCCGGGTGCACATCTTCGGCTCGACAGCCGAGAGGTGAAGCCGGGCGATATCTTCTGCGCCGTACCGGGTGAAAAGGTCGACGGCCGCACTTTTATCCGTGTAGCAGCTGCCCGGGGAGCGGCGGGCGTGATCTATGAGGCTGAACCGAGCCAGCGTCCGGAACACTATCCGTTGCCCGCTAAGCCTGTGGAGCACCTGCGCGAGCGGCTCGGCGAAATCGCCGCGCGCTTTTACGATGAACCCTCGGCTCACATGACAGGCGTGGCCGTGACTGGCACAAACGGCAAGACGACCACTACGTTCTGGACGGCCTCGCTTTTGACCGCTCTGGGCTCTCCGTCCGGCATCATCGGTACAGTCGGTGTCTTCTTCGCCGGACGGCAAATCCCTGCTCCGCATCTGACAACGCCGGATGCAGCCTCTTTGCAGGGGATCCTCAAGGATCTTGAAGAGGCCGGTGCCAAGAGTTTTGTGATGGAAGCGAGTTCCGTTGGGCTCGATCAGGGGCGCATGAAGGGAACGCACTTTAAAGTGGGTGTATTCACCAATTTGTCTCGTGATCATCTGGATTACCACCAGACGATGGAAGCGTACGGCGAGGCCAAAGGACTTCTTTTTGCTTGGCCGGGTCTGAAGGCTGCCGTGTTGAATGCCTCGGATGCCTGGAGCCGGAAGTACGCTGATGCTGCTCAAAAGAACGGCTCCGAGATCTGGGTGACTGGATTGGAGGGTGAGGCAGCCTCTTTCGGGCAGGCATTCGGCGCTGCTCACGTGCTTGAAGCTAAGCAGATTGAGCCGTCGCACCGCGGCATGCGTTTCACGCTGGTCTGTGACAAGCGCGAATTTCCTGTTGAGCTGCATGCGCTCGGCACTTTCAATGTTGATAATGCGCTTGAAGCGGCTGCGGCTGCAGCCGCTTGCGGCCATCCCATCGAAAAAGTCGTGCGGGCTTTGGAAGCCCTCACTCCGCCTCCAGGCCGCATGCAGATTTTTGAGTCCGATGGAATGCCGCTCGGAGTTGTGGATTTCGGCCACACGCCGGATGCGTTGGAAAAGGCCATTGAGTGCCTCATTCCCAATGCGCGTGCTCGGGGCGGACGGCTATGGACGGTTTTCGGCTGCGGCGGTGACCGCGATGCCGGCAAGCGGCCGATCATGGGCGAAATTGCCGCACGGCTTTCCGATCAAGTCATCGTTACGAGTGACAATCCTCGGACGGAAAATCCTCAGGCGATTGTCGATGCGATCATGCAGGGCGTACAGGCTGTACCGGGTGCTGATCAGCGGACAATGGCCGTTGTTGACCGCCGCGAGGCGATTCATCGTGCCGTTTTTGCCGCTGACGCTAAAGACATCATCCTCGTTGCCGGCAAAGGGCATGAATGCGAACAGATCCTCAATGACGGGCCGCACCATTTCGTTGACGGAGAGGTGCTTCGCGAGGCTTTTAATGAATGCCGCGCAGTCCGCAGCCGGAAGTAAAAAGAAATACCCAATTGATTGCAAAGGCGTTCTGGCCTAAAGGTCAGTCAGACACTTTGCTTCTTGATGACAAACAATAGAAACCATGCAGGCAGAAACCGAAGTAATCCCGTCCGAACACGAGTCCTTTAAGTGGCTTCTTGAAGCCTTGTGCGACGAATTGGTTGAAGTTCACGGAGATCCCGCGAATGAAGACGCATCGTGGATCCGTGTCGTTACCGACAGCCGCATCGTCCGAGCGGGCGATGTTTTTGTCGCGCTCTCTGGAGAGCGCACCGACGGGCACCGCTATCTTTTACAGGCTGCCGAGTCAGGCGCATTCTGCTTGGTGGTCGAACACGTAGAGACTGGACTGAACGTTCCTCAGCTTGTGGTGGAAAACAGCCGTCGGGCTTACGGACTGATTGCGCGGGCTTGGCGCCGCCGTTTCGGTATTGCGCTCACAGCGGTGGGCGGCAGCAACGGCAAAACAACGACCACGCAGATGATGAAGGCGATTCTCGCAGCTCATTGGGGTGTGCAAAACATCCATGCTACGGAAGGCAATTTCAACAACGACGTCGGCGTGCCGCATACGCTGCTCGGTCTTCATTGCGGCTGTCGGGCTGCCGTTGTGGAAGCCGGGATGAATCACCGCGGTGAAATGGCCCGGCTGGCTGACTGGATTCGCCCGACGGTCGTGCTGATGACTAATGCGCAGCGCGAGCATCAGGCGTATTTAGAAACTGTGGCTGAAGCGGCTTTTGAAAACGGCCTTTTAATTGCTGCGCTCCCGAACGACGGGGTTGCAGTGTATCCCGCTGACGATCCCTGTGCCGACGTCTGGGCTTCCTATGCGCTTGCCCGCGGTGTGCGTACGCTTACCTACGCTACCGCTGAAGGGGTGGCGGCCGATGTCCGCGGCGAACTGGTGCCGGGCAAGGGGCTGCGGCTTCTTGCCTACGGCATTGACCGTGTCATCGGGCTGCAGGTTCAAGGCGCGCACAACATTCACAACGCCGTAGGCGCAGCTGCTGCTGCACTGGCGCAGCAAATTGATGTCGACGCCATCGCCGAAGGTCTGGCCGCCTTTAAGGCGCTCCCCGGGCGAGGAGCCCGCATGGCGTCTCCTGCGGGCTTCACGCTGATTGATGATGCATACAACTGCAATCCCGACAGTGCTATCGCGTCGATCGCGATGCTCGCAGAGGAAAAGCCCGCACGCATTTTCCTTTTTGGCGACATGGGTGAGCTAGGTCGTGATGCTGAGCTTTGGCATGCTGAAGTGGGCGGTGCCGCGAAGACGCTGGGCATCGACTATTTCTGGGCGGCAGGACCGCTCTCTAAGCACGCGGCAGAAGCGTTCGGCATTGACGGCGTCAGAGGACGGTGGTTTGCCGATCGAGATGAATTGATTGCGCATCTGCCTGAACTGCCGCTCAAAGGGGCAACGGTGGCCGTCAAAGCAAGCCACTCGTCAGGCTTTGGGAAGGTTGTTGAGACGCTGAAGCATTTCCCAGCGTTCTGATTTTTCTTTTTTTCTTTTTTTTCACGAGCTTCTGCCCGACTTTTCGCATCATGCTCAACTTCCTTTTTTCTTCTCCTGCCGATTCGCTGGCGCTGCGCGCACTTTTGGCGTTTTTGACAGCACTCGTGATTGGACTGGCCTGCGGTCCAGCCCTCATTAGAGAACTAAAGAAGCTTCATTTCGGTCAGGCCGTTCGCACGGACGGTCCTAAAACGCATCTGGCCAAGGACGGTACGCCGACAATGGGCGGGGCACTGATTCTTGCTGCCATCACCCTTTCAACGCTTTGCTGGGCAGATCTTGGGAATCGCTTTATTTGGGTGGTGCTTTTTGTTACGTTGGGCTACGGCGCCATTGGCTGGATCGATGATTACCGCAAGATCGTGCACCACGATCCACACGGTATGAGCGCTCGTGAAAAGTTCTCCTGGCAGTCCGTGATTGGTTTGGCGGCAGCTTTTTATCTTGCCTTGGCGCTTGCCGTTGAGCCAGGCGGAACATTTGCTGAAGCGATTGGCGCTTGGTACGACGCTCGTTTTCCGCTGGACGTAACGGCCAATATTCACCTCTACTTGCCGCTTTGGACTGACTGGGCTTTCCCGCTGGGGCTGATCGGCTTCATTGTCTTCGTCTACATCGTGATCGTCGGATCGAGCAATGCGGTGAACCTCACCGATGGGTTGGATGGCCTGGCCATTCTGCCCACGGTGCTGGTCGGCTCTGCGCTCGGGCTCTATGCCTATGCGGCGGGTAATCCTGATTTTGCCGGCGCTGCCTATGCAGCGGCTGCGCCTCATATTCCTGGCGCTGAAGAGCTTGCAGTTCTCGCGGCGGCTTTGGCTGGCGCGGGACTGGCCTTTCTGTGGTTCAACGCTCATCCGGCACAAGTTTTTATGGGCGACGTGGGAGCTCTTGCGCTTGGCGGCTGTTTGGGCACGATGGCGGTTGTCGCGCGGGTGGAGCTTATCCTCGCCGTTATGGGCGGTATTTTCGTGGTGGAGACGCTTTCCGTCATGATTCAGACGACCTATTTCCGTTTTTCTCACGGCAAGCGAATTTTTCTGATGGCGCCCATTCATCATCACTTTGAACTCAAGGGGTGGCAGGAAACTCAGGTCGTGGTTCGATTCTGGATCATTACTTTTATTCTGACAGCGCTTGGTCTTTCGGTGCTTGCGCTTCACTGAGTGAGACGTTCACTGAAAAACAGCGGTTTTCGCAGGTTAGTCAAAAAATGCTTGAAGCTGAAGACAAATCCTTCATTACATTGAATGCCGCCGAAGGGGCTGGCCGCAGTGCCTGGGTACTCGGGCTTGGCGCTTCTGGACGTGCTGCCGCTCAATACCTCAATGACCATGGTTGGCGCGTTCATGCTTTTGATACGCGTGAGGCGCCTGCGGGCCTTGACGCTTTTTGCAAGGCGGTTCCGGGCTGCGAGATGACGCTGGGCGGCTTTCCTGAAACGACGGCGCCCGGCGTAGAACTTGTGGTGATGTCGCCGGGCGTTTCGCCTTACTTTGGTGCGGCAGCCTCCGTCTGTGCTTCAGCGCGCAAAGCGGGCATTCCTATCGTCGGCGAGATTGAGCTTTTTGCGCAGGAGCTCGCCTATCTGAAGCGTACGCAGGGATATGCTCCCAAAGTCATCGGCATTACCGGCACAAACGGCAAAACGACGACGACAACGCTTACCACCAAAATGGCTGCGGCAGCAGGACTGTACGCAGTTGCTGCGGGCAACATCGGACCTAATGCCGTCGCGGAGCTCAGTAAAGCCGAAGCGGCCGGAGCGCTCCCTGACATTTGGGTGCTTGAGCTCTCGAGCTTTCAGCTGGAAACAACGCATACGCTCAACTGTACGTCAGCTGCCCTTTTGAACATCACCGAGGATCACCTTGACTGGCACGGTTCTATAGAGGCCTATGCGCACGCCAAAGGGCGTATTTTTGCACCCGATACCGTACGCGTCGTCAATCGTGAAGATCCGCTCGTCATGGCTGAACTTGAAAAAGTGGATGATCGTGAGCACTCAGCGGCTCGATGCTTCTCATTCGGCGCGACGAAGCCGCAGAAAGAGGGTGAACTTGGTCTGATGATGGCGGCCCATGCCTCACAGGGCTACTGGCTGGGACTTCGCGATCAGATGGAGGTCGACGTGCTGTTTCTGCCGGAATTCGAGCTCCTCATCCGCGGCCGGCACAATGCCATGAACGCACTCGCAGCTTTGGGACTTATTACAGGCGCCGGCATTGAAACTCGGCCTGCGATTGGCGTGCTCCGTACTTATCGAGGGGAGCCGCATCGTGTGGAACTCGTACGCACGATTGAAGGCCGCGATTTCATTGACGATTCCAAGGGGACCAATGTCGGCGCAGTGGCTGCCGCCGTGTGCGGACTTGCTGCTCAGGGACGCCGAATTCTGATTTTGATGGGCGGCGACGGCAAAGGGCAGGACTTCACGCCGCTTGCCAAAGAGCTTAAAGGGCGAGTGGCGTTTGCGGCCTTGATTGGGCGTGATGCAGCCAAAATCCGCGAAGCCGTTTCGCCCGCCGGTGTTGCAACAGAAACTTTTAAGACGCTTGAGGCCGCGGAGGACTGGCTTTGGGAAAAGAGCCGTCCGGGTGATCAGATACTTTTGTCACCGGCTTGCGCTTCATGGGATATGTTCCGTGACTATGCCGAACGCAGTGAACGATTCAAGGCTGAGGCCGCCAAAATCGCGGATCATGTTGTTCCGAAGGCCGATGAAGCCGTACAGGGCTGATGGCGTAAGAGAGGTTTTCTGTGAGGCGTTTAGATTCCGACTGGGGTGCAGATCAACGTTCATCGCCCGGCCTTAACTGGGAAGTGATCATCTGTACCACCGCGCTCGTCTGTTTTGGAACGGTCATGGTCTTTTCGGCCACGTCCTCCATGGGCGCGGGCGGGTTGGGAGATTCTGCCAATTTCGGCGAAGTCAAGCGCCACTTGATGAGCATTCTCCTTGCGCTATGCGCCGCAGCGGTGGTTTACCGCGTGCCGATGAACTTTTGGTATCGTCACTCCACCTGGCTGCTGCCGGTCGGTTTGCTGCTCCTTGCCAGTGTGTTTCTTCCCGTTATCGGCAAGAGCGTCAACGGCGCTCGCCGATGGCTGCAGCTCGGGCCCCTTTCGATTCAGGCTTCGGAAATGGTGAAGCTCTGCGCTCTGATTTATGCCGCAGCCTTTACCGTGAAGCGTCAGGAGTACATGCACTCCTTTTCAAAGGGGTTCTTCCCCATGGCGATTGTCATGGTGATCATCGCCTTCATGCTGATGCAGCAGCCCGACCTAGGGGCGACGGTGGTGGTATCGGTAGTCATCATGGGCGTGCTCTTTCTGGGCGGTCTGTCGATGAAGATCTTTCTTGCCGTCGGCACGGTGATCGTCGCTTTCGTGGCACTGATGATTTTTATGACGCCGTGGCGCCTCTCGCGCGTATTGGCGTATTTGGATCCATGGTCCGATGAGTATGTTCTGGGGCAGGCCTACCAGCTTTCACATTCGCTCATCGCCTTCGGCCGCGGTGAACTCTTCGGCGTAGGGCTCGGCGGTTCCGTCGAGAAGCTCAACTACCTGCCCGAGGCTCATACCGACTTCATCATGGCTGTAGTGGCGGAGGAAACCGGACTGGTCGGTGTTATCCTCATCCTCTTTATTTTTTACTGGCTCATTCGCCGCACATTCGAAATCGGTCGGCAGGCGATCAAGCTGGAGCGCTTTTTCCCGGGCTTGCTGGCGCAAGGTGTGGGACTTTGGTTCGGAGTTCAGGCGATTATCAATATTGGCGTAGCTTCCGGGGCGTTTCCGACGAAAGGGCTCACGCTTCCGTTTGTGAGCTTTGGGGGATCCTCCATGCTCTCATCCATGATCGCCATTGGACTGCTTTTAAGAGTAGACCGAGAAAACAAAATTTTGATGCGAGGAGGTCAGGTGTGACCGCTGACAACAAACAACAAACTGCGGCCGACGGCCGCACGCTCGTCATCGCCGCTGCAGGGACTGGCGGACATGTGATGCCTGGTCTGGCCGTCGCTCGCGTAATGGCCGATCGAGGATGGAAGATCGTTTGGATTGGCACGACCACCGGCATGGAAAAAGGGCTTGTAGAGCGTCAGGGGATCGAATTCCATCCGCTTAACTTCCAAGGCATGCGCGGACGCGGCATTACAGGGATGATTACGGGCGGCATCAAGATGCTCAAGGCTATCTGGGATGCCCGCAAGCTGCTTAAAAAACTTCGTCCGACGGCAGTGTTTTCCACGGGCGGCTACATCGCTGTGCCGGTATGCTTTGCGGCGCAGAATCTCAAGCGTCCCATTGTGCTGATGAATTGCGACGCTGACCTCTTGATGTCCACCAATACTGTGCTGCCTTTTTGCGATGCGCTGGCCTGCGGGTTTGCGGGCGGTGCCCGCACGTTTGCAGGCATCAAAGGGCATACGACAGGGAATCCCGTGCGCGCCGAAATCGCGGCGCTGCCGGCGCCCGCAGAGCGTTTTGCCGGGCGTACGGGGCCGCTAAAACTCTTTATTTTCGGCGGTTCGCTGGGCGCTCAGGTACTCAACGACGTGCTGCCGCAGGCTTTGGCAATGATTCCTGAGAGTGAGCGTCCTATTGTCCTTCATCAGACTGGGCGCGATCGTGATGCGGCTGTGCGCGAAGCGTATGCCAAGGCAGGCGTTGCGGCTGAAGTCGTGCCTTTCATTGACGATATGGCAGCGCGCTACCGCGAAAGTGACCTGGTGCTGTGCCGATCGGGTGCAACGAGCTGTTCGGAATTGTGCGCAGCGGGCGCCGCTGCAGTGTTGGTGCCTTTTATTGCCAAAACCACTAAGCACCAGCTCGGCAATGCCAAATATCTTGCGGATCGGGGGGCGGCCTGGTTGGTGAATCAAGCGGACTTTACCCCGCAGGCTGTGGCCAAGCTCATTTCAGGCATGACGCGTGAGTCGCTGCTCGAGCATGCTCAAGCAGCACGCGCCATTGCCGCGCCGGATGCGGCGGCTAAAGTCGCTGACTTGATTGAAGAAGTCGTCGCACGTCGGGCGCCGAAGATCCCGAAGGCCTGACGCTCGCACGCGAATATTTGCCCCTTTTACGGAGAACCACCTTGAAGTTTCTGGTCAATCATCTGCATTTCGTCGGGATCGGCGGTGCTGGCATGAGCGGCATCGCCGAAGTGCTCCTCAATTTAGGTTATGTCGTCAGCGGCTCGGATATCGCTGCGTCGCCCGTGACTGAACGTCTGCAGTCTTTGGGGGCGCGCATTTCGCTCGGACACGACAAGAAGAACATCCGCGGCGCGGATGCAGTGATCGTTTCTTCGGCCGTAAAGGCTGACAACCCAGAAGTTACCGCTGCTCGTGAACTCGATATTCCAGTCGTCCCGCGCGCGGTGATGCTTGCTGAATTAATGCGGCTGCGCCGCGGCATTGCAATTGCAGGCGCTCATGGGAAAACGACGACCACCTCGCTTACCGCATCACTGCTCGCCGCAGGCGGACTGGATCCGACTTTTGTCATCGGCGGAAAACTCAATAGCGCAGGCGCGAATGCTCGCTTGGGAACGGGCGAATTTCTGGTGGCCGAAGCCGATGAATCTGATGCGTCGTTTCTGAATCTCACGCCGGTTATTGCTGCCGTTACCAACATTGACGAAGACCACATGGATACCTATGGGCACGACTTTGAGAAACTAAAGAGTGCTTTTGTGGACTTTCTCGGACGTCTGCCTTTTTACGGCGTAGCCGTGCTCTGCATGGACGACGATAACGTTCGCTCGATTCGTCCGCGCGTAACGAAACCCGTGATTGGGTACGGTCTTTCTCATGACGCTACCGTTCGCGCAATTGATGTGACGGCCGATGGCACGCGCATGCGTTTTACGGTTCTTCGCCCTGATCATCCGCCGCTGCCCGTCGTACTGAACCTGCCGGGCGTACATAATGTGCGCAATGCCTTGGCGGCGGTCGCAATCGCGACCTTGGCGGGCGTTAAGGACGAAGACATCAAGCGCGGCTTGGCAGAATTTAAGGGCGTAGGCCGGCGCTTTGCACAGTGGGGTGATATTCCTATTCAGGATGCGGATGGCCGCATCACGGGAACCTTCACACTGATTGATGACTATGGTCATCATCCGCACGAAATGGCGGCAACCCTCGCGGCAGTACGCGGTGCGTGGCCCGGCCGCCGCATTGTCGTTGCTTTCCAGCCGCACCGCTACACTCGTACGCGCGACTGCTTCAATGATTTTGTGAAGGTCCTTGAGGATGTCGACGGCGTCGTGTTGGCCAATGTTTATCCTGCGGGGGAAGCCCCCATCCCCGGTGCAGACAGTCACCATCTTGCCGAGGCCATCAAAGCCTCTGGCCGCAGTGAACCCGTTGTGGTGGATGTTGATCAAGTGCCCGATGCCGTGCGCTCGCTCGTAGAGCCCGGTGACGTTGTCGTAACGATGGGTGCGGGCTCAATTGGCCGTGCGGCGCCGAAACTCGCCGGTCGTCTCTGATGGAATAAAAAATAGGAGTCTGCAAATGACCCAAGCAGAAGAACCGCGTCTTGAACGCGTTGTAGTGCTCGAGGGAGGCATTTCCTCTGAGCGTGAGGTTTCGCTTCTATCGGGGCGCGGCGTAAAGGAGGCGTTGGCTTCAAAGGGCCTGGAGGTTGAAAGCTGGGATCCGGCTGTTGACAGCGTGGGCGGTCTGGAAGAGGGCGCATATGATGCCGCCTTTATTGCGCTTCACGGGACCTTGGGCGAGGACGGCTCCGTACAGGGACTCCTCAATTGCATAGGTCTTCCCTATACCGGTCCTGGCGTGACGGCTTCGGCGATTGCGATGGATAAGGAGCTTACGAAGAACATTTGGCGTGCCAACGGCATTTCCGTGCCTGCGGGCGTGCGTTTGACGGCAGCCGCATCGGGAGGTGGGCGGAAAATCGTA